>Ga0210044_10002941_pt1 | contig 24713 bp, 23 predicted proteins | sample CryGey13umfilter_2_FD_183959 | JGI IMG/M metagenome (GOLD analysis project Ga0210044, IMG submission 183959) | Groundwater microbial communities from aquifer in Utah, USA - Crystal Geyser 4/9/14 3 um filter (SPAdes) (version 2) | ecosystem: Environmental > Aquatic > Deep subsurface >... | reverse complement strand
GTTCGCGTTCATCAAAGCTCGCTATCTTGAGCGTCTTTGGATTGAATCGTACAACGGCTTCCGAACTCACCATTTCGCGGAACAAAAAAGGCGTGCCCTCTTCTTTGCAGACGAGGCAGAATGGAAGGTCGCTCATGTCGGCCATGGGAGCCAAAGCGACGATTGGTCTCGCAACCGTTTTCCAGTCGATCATGTGGCGGAGTATACTGAAAATGGAAGAAGAAACAAGCCTAAAACACCTTTTCGCTTCTCGACGCTTGGGGTCGTGCTGGGCAAAAAAACGTGATAGGCTTCGGTGGATCCGCTTCCTATTTTGCCAAAATGTCCAACAAATTCAGTTTACAATCAAAATACAAACCCTCCGGTGATCAGCCGGAGGCGATTTTGCAATTGACGGATGGATTGGGGGAACAGGATCGTTTTCAGACGCTTTTGGGTGCAACGGGTACCGGAAAAACGTTTACGATTGCGAATGTGATTCAGAATGTGCAGAAACCGACATTGGTTATTGCACATAACAAAACGCTTGCGGCTCAGCTCTGTAATGAGTTTCGTCATTTCTTTCCGGATAATGCCGTGGAATATTTTGTTTCCTATTACGACTATTATCAACCGGAGGCCTACATCGCGCGCACGGACACCTATATAGAAAAGGAAGCGATGATCAATCAAGAAATTGATCGGCTTCGCCATAGTGCAACGCAGGCTTTGCTTACGCGGGAAGACGTAATCATTTGCGCATCCGTTTCTTGTATTTATGGTCTTGGTGCGCCGGAAGAATATCAGCGCATGGTTTTGCATATAGAAACAGGCGAGGACATGACGCGTGCGGACACGCTCCAGCGGCTTATTGATTTGCATTTCACGCGAACGAATGCGGATTTATTGCGCGGAACATTTCGTGCGCTTGGTGAAGTATTGGAAATCATGCCGGTGAATGAAGAATGTATTTATCGTATTGAAGCGCCGCGCGGTGTGATTACGCGCATTGAGCGGCTTGATCCGGTTACAAGAAAAGTGCTTCGTGAACAGGCGGATTTGTGGATTTTTCCCGCAAAACATTTTGTGACAAGCGAAAAAAATCGGAAGCGTGCCGTGAAGCTGATTCGCGAAGAATTAAAAGGACAACTTGCAAAATTTGAGAAAGAAGGAAAACCATTGGAAGCGGAGCGCCTGGAACGAAGAACAAAGTATGATATTGAAATGATTGAAGCGGTTGGTTTTTGTAATGGAATAGAAAACTATTCCCAGCCGCTCTCTGGAAGAAAACGCGGCGAACCGCCCGACACATTGCTTTCCTATTTCCCGGATGATTTTCTTACGGTTATTGATGAGTCACATGTCACGATTCCGCAAATCGGCGGCATGTATTATGGAGATCAAGCGCGCAAAGCTTCGTTGGTTGAACATGGGTTTAGGTTGCCTTCCGCTGCGGATAATCGTCCGCTTACGTTTGATGAGTTTACGGAGCGTGTTGGACAGGCTGTTTTTGTTTCCGCGACGCCGGCGAAATATGAGTTTGAACATTCCGCGCATATCGTGGAACAGATTATTCGTCCGACCGGTCTTGTCGATCCGGAAGTTGTCGTTCTCCCTGTTTCCGTTGGGAAAAAGCCGTCGGTGAAAACCATGTCGGATACAAAAGAAAAAACCTATTCAGATTGGAAGACCTATCCCGGCCAAGTCGAGGATTTGCTCACGCATCGCATCACGCCTGTGATTAAGCGCAAGGAGCGCGTCCTTGTGACGACGCTCACAAAAAAGATGGCGGAAGATCTCACGGATTTCATGAAAGAGCGGAAATTTAAAGTTCAATATTTGCATTCCGGCATCGATACGGTTGAGCGTCTTGAAATTCTTTCTGAGTTTCGTAAAGGAACGTATGACGTGATTGTCGGTGTGAACTTGCTTCGTGAAGGCCTCGATCTTCCGGAAGTCTCACTTGTTTCCATTATGGATGCCGATAAAGAAGGTTTTCTTCGTTCGGAAACGGCTCTTATTCAAACCATCGGACGCGCGGCGCGTAATGTGCGCGGGCAAGTTATTTTATATGCGGACAATATGACGAGTTCTATGAAACGCGCTATTGCAGAAACGGAACGCCGTCGAACAAAGCAACGGGCGTATAATGAAAAACACCATATTACACCGAGGACGATTTTGAAGGCACAAGATGATTTACGTACAATGCTCGGGCTTGAAATGAAAGAAAAAGATGTGAAGGAAATTTTGAAACTTGAATTGCAAGCGGAAACCCATAGTTTGGAAGCGGTGAAGAAGCGCAAAGAAAAAGAAATGAAAGAAGCAGCAAAAAATCTTGAGTTCGAACTTGCGGCTATTTTACGCGATGAAGTTTTGCAGTTGGAAAAAGAAATGCGAAAGCGTTCAAGGAAATCCGCCTTGCCGGAGAAAGAGGGGAAGAAGGTCGAAAGAAAATTACGACACGGGAGAACGAAATAAAAATTGGATGTTAAAGAACCCCTCCGACAGTGTTCGAATCCAACGCAGTATTGGATTCGACAAGCTTCCGAAGGGGTAGGTGAGGAGCGTGCTGAACTACTTTGGCGTGAAAAGGATGAAAACGCCTCCGCTGTAAAGCCGACTCCTCCTTGATTCAGGAGGGGCGAAGTATCAGGCGATGGGGGCTTAATGGTTGTCTCCAGCGCAAGAACTTCTTTTGTCTTGTTCTATTTCTAGCGAGAACCGGGGGTTTTTGTCAAGGGGAAGACATCGAAGACTCGTTTGGATTTAAAGTACCCCTCCGACAGCGAGTTGAATCCAATGGGCATTGGATTCATCAAGCTGCCGAAGGGGCAGGGAGTAGCGCGTCGAAAGGATGGAGGAGGTCCGATCGAAGGCTTCGGGGGTGGGAGTCTCCGCGAGGACGAACCTTTCGCTGTGCTGTCTTCTTTATAGCAAGGCACCCGTTTTTTTGTCAATGGTCTTTGCAAAGATTTTATTGGTAAAAAACGCCCCCGATGGTGAGTCGGGGGAAAGGAGATTTTAAAGCTAGTCTTGAAAAGGTTCAGACTCAGCTCCGGGGTCGACCCTGAGATGAGTGAAAAGGATGATGAACTTGAGCACGAGCAGAGCCATCGCTAAGGCTATGTCGGGGCCAAATGTTTCCTTGATCGACGGAATGACGAGTAGAAGATCGAAGGCGATATAGAAGAGAATAATGACGGCCCACTTGAGCTGGATCTCATGTCTGGGCCGTCGCTCTTCTTTTTTCAAGTACCTCTCTTGGAACGCTGCATAGTCATTCCAATGAGTGGGAATGAACACGCTGTACAAGACAGGAAGGTGCAGTAGCAGATAGATGTTTAGGGAAAATTCGTCCATTTCCAACTCCTTTGCCTCATATAGTTTGGTCGAATTGGAAAAAAAGTCAATATGGGTACAACGGTTGACAAAAACGCTAATACGGTGTTGAGTTGAGACGTTCGTATTTGGTAGGAGAAGAAAACATGCGTACGTTTCAGCTCGAAGCTCTGACGGCTAAACTTGTACTGCCAAGTTGGTGCCGTGAGGCGCTAGAGAAGAGATGCTTTCGCGGCGTTGACATCGCAGAAGCCGGAAACTTCAATCGTTGGTCAAATTTCATCGACATGATTTATGACCGTAAGTTCACAGACCCCCTCATGGAAATCGTTCAAGATATTATCGAGGAGCGGGAAGCTGACCTCGATCAAGGTTTTACAGAGGCGTTCACGGTGCCATTTACCGAGCCCGTTGGCTGGACTTCAATCCTTCCTGCTGATCTGCTTCCGAACGAGGATCTGCGCCAGACGGAAACAGGGGCGAGATGGTCCGCCTTGTTCGTTGTGAACCAGGCCGTGCTCGCGCCGCAGACTTCGCTCGTTTCCATGACGCTTAAGATCTGCCGCGATCATCTGAAACATGTGGACATCGCTTGCCTCGTCAAGGATTTGCGACCCGGCCCTTTGCCAAATGCGCGATTCCGCGGCGACATGACCGAGAAAACCGGGTATGCTTGGTTCGACCTTCATCATCCCGGCGGGCGGGACTATCTCGAGATCGAGCTCTGAGGCTCGCCCGATAACAACCCTTTCCACTCCCGTTTCTAGCAATAGAGATGGGGGTGTTTTATTTTTTTATGGTGTTTTTATGGCTTCCCCGGCTTTTCGTGAAAATTTCTGCGAGGCGTGAGATGTGGGGCATGACAAGGCCATGCATTTGCGCTTAGATACGAATATGGATGCCCCGGAGGAGATAAAATCTCGGCTGGATATTGCTGAGCTTATCGGTGAGTATTTACCGCTCAAACCGGCCGGGAGCGGAGCTTTTAAGACTCTCTGTCCTTTTCATCAGGAGAAGACGCCCTCGTTCTATATTTCGCGTACACGGCAAACTTGGCATTGCTTTGGCTGCGATGAGGGTGGAGATGTTTTTACCTTTGTCGAAAAGCTGGAGGGAATGGAATTCCGGGAAGCGCTGGAATTTCTTGCGCAAAAAGTCGGTGTAACTTTGCCGAAGTTTGATGGACAAAAAGCTTCGTATAAAAAACGCGTGTACGAAGTAAATGATCTGGCGATGCGCTTTTTTCGTTCGGCGCTAGCCTCACTTCCGCAGGCGGAACATGCACGTGTCTATCTTAAAAAACGCGGCGTGGATGATTTGACTGCTGACCTGTTCGGACTCGGTTACGCTCCCAATGGCTGGGATTCATTAACGAATGCTTTGCTTAAAAAGAACATTACTTCTGAAGAGATGCTGCAAGCCGGGCTTGTAGGGAAGCGTGAACAAGGAACGGGCGTCTATGATCGTTTTCGCGATCGCCTCATGTTTCCTATTGCGGATGTGCACGGCAATATCGTTGGATTTACGGGAAGAATTTTGAATGATCAAAACAAGGAAGCAAAATACGTAAACACGCCGGAAACGCAGGCATATCGAAAGTCCGCCGTCTTATATGGCCTGGATAAAGCGAAAGGCGCCATTCGAAACACAGATCTTGCTGTGATCGTTGAAGGAAATATGGATGTGGTTGCATCGCATCAATTTGAAGTTCTACCGGTTGTCGCTTCAAGCGGAACGGCGCTTACGGCGGAACAGCTTACCTTGTTAAAGCGGTTTACAAAAAACTTGGCCATCGCATTTGATCAAGATAATGCAGGAAAGGCAGCAACGCTTCGCGGTTTGGATTTGGCGCGCGGGCAAGATTTTAATATAAAAATTATTTCTCTTCCGCCTGAGCTTGGGAAAGATCCCGACGATGTCATTCGCAAAGATCCGGCCCTTTGGAAAAAAGCAATTGAGAATGCGGAGAGTATTATGGATTGGATTTATAAAAATGCTTTCCGTGATCGTCATGCGCACCAACCGGAAGATAAAAAATTGATCGCAAAAGATGTTTTGGAAGAAGCGCAGAGAATTGCGGATCCGATTGAGCGCGATCATTGGATGAAGAAACTCGCTACGGATTTAAATACAAGTGAGCATGCGATTCGCGAAGCGTTTGATCGTATTGTCTCTTCAAAGAAGCCGGGAGCTTCTCGGAACGTGAATAGACAGCCGAGAGTCTCTTCTCCCGATTCCGGTTCTCCGGCGGAAAATGAGGCGAATGCGTTTCAAGCGAAGCTCGGTACGGACATGCGCATGGAGCGCCGCGTTCTTGCTTCCATCATTGCTCGGGACGGACTTTTTTTGCCAAGCTTTGAGGAGTTTGGGCTTGAAAGCAGCAACTTTCGCTCAAAAGAGTTGGAAATGCTTTACGAAATTTTAAAAAAAGCATACAATTCGGGTGAATTCTCAAATCAAGCTCTCGGTGCAGGGCATACCATCCGCCCCCCGGTTCATCTCCAACCGGAGGAGGCGAAGACCTTTGATGCGATCGCGTTCATTGCAGAGCGTGAATTCGCGGGGATGACCGTTGGAGAAATCAAATCCGAACAAAAGCAAGGAATTGAGCAGCTTAAATCACGCCACTCAAAACGCTTGCGTACGTCCATTGAAGAAGAGATGCGAGAAGCGGAGCGCCTCGGAGATGAGGAAAAAATCTGCAAGCTTCTTAAACGTTTTGAAGAATTAACCTGACTGCGTCCTGGGAGCATGACCCGGACCGCGGCCCACCTATGCCAAAAAAAGCTTCGAAGAAAAAGACGACCGTAAAAAAGAAGCCTGTTGCCAAAAAAGCGGCTTCGACGACAAAGAAGACAACGCGCACAAGAAAGAAGCCTGCAGCTTCTTCTGCGAAAAAAACAACAACGCGCAAAAAAACCGCGGCACCGAAAAAAACCGTTAGAAAGAGCACGGAAAAAAAGACGCCGTATAAAAAGACGCCTCCTCCCACTGTAGAGCAAATTGATCGGCTTTATGAGAAAGCTAGAAATCGAAGTTTTTTAACTGAGAACGAAGTTTTATACGCCTTTCCGGAGGTGGAAGATTATATCGACGTCTATGAGGCCTTTTTAGACCGCATGGAAGCCGCCGGTATTGCCATCATCGAACAAAAAGAGGGGATTTTGGGACGTCAAAGAGAACGTCGTCAAATCCTGCAGGATTTGCATAGTACGGATGAGCGGCGCGGAAAAGCCGATCCGTTTGATTTAACGGCGGACTCTATTCAAATGTATTTGCGTGAGATTGGAAAAATTCCTCTCTTAACGGCGGACGAAGAAGTTGCTCTTGCAAAACGAAAAGAAAAGAATGACAAAGAAGCCGAGAAGGCGCTGATTACCGCGAACTTGCGTTTGGTGGTTTCCATCGCAAAAAAGTTTACGGGAAAATCTTTGTCGCTTCTTGATTTGATTCAAGAGGGGAATATTGGCTTATTCCGCGCGGTGAAGAAATTCGAATATCGAAAAGGATTCAAATTCTCCACCTATGCAACTTGGTGGATCCGCCAAGCCATTACGCGTGCGCTCGCGGATCAAAGCCGCACCATTCGTATTCCGGTTCACATGGTTGAAACGATTAACAAATTTCAACAAATTCAGCGTTCGCTTATTCAGGAGCTCGGCCGCGAGCCACTTCCGGAAGAAATTGCCGCAGAAATGGGCCAGCCGGTAGACAAGGTGCGCCATATCATCAAGATTTCTCAAGATACGGTTTCGCTTGAAGTTTCCGTCGGTGATGACGATGACGATTCAACGCTGGAAGATTTCATCGAAGACATGAAGAATGTCACGCCGGATCGTGCGGCGGCGCTCGAACTTTTGAGCGATTATGTTCGCGACGTGATCAAAGATTTGAATCCGCGTGAACAAAAGATTCTTGAAATGCGCTTCGGGCTCGTGGATGGCGTATCACATACGCTTGAAGAAGTCGGAAAAGAATTCGATGTTACGCGTGAGCGTATTCGTCAAATCGAAGCGAAGTCGTTGGAAAAAATCCAGCAACATCCCATGATCAAGAAACTCGCGGATTACTAAAAGAATTAAAAAAACTCCCGCCGATTGGCGGGAGTTTTTGTTATGGGTAAAAATGCTTTTCTCTTGACAAAAACGCCCAATTCCTCTATATAGTTAGCTCCTTAAACTGTTCATGTGTTGAACTATTATGCCCCAGTCATCTAATACAGAAATCATGAAATTGATTGGTGATATTCATCGCGGGATGCGTCGTTCTCACGCCGCCATTCATTGCGATTTGAAAGATATTACCTTGCTTCAGTTACATACGATTGGCATCGTCTATGATCGCAAACGGGTCCGTATGGGCGAGTTGAGCGAAGCGCTTGGTATTGCGAAAGCGTCCGTGACGGCGCTTGTACGGCGTTTGGTTTCTTCCGGATGGCTTATGCGCGAAATGCAGGGAGATGATCGTCGCATGGTGTATCTTCGGCTGACGCCGCATGGACGTATGAGTTTTCGTAAATTGCGAGATCGGAAGGCGCGGACATTTGAGAGCATCATTGACGGACTCGGACCCACGAATAAAAAGCAGTTGCTTTTTATTCTTCGCGAATTAAAAAACCAATTTTAGCATTCCTCATTATGACGCCTTTCATACCGGCTTGAGTCTTTTACCTATATCGCTTTCGCTTTTGGTTGTTTCTCCGCTCAGTGCCATGCTCGGACGTAAAGTCGAACCGAAACTCCTTGTTCATCTCGGACTTCTTGTAAATGCTTCGGCATATCTTGTGCTTCGTCAAATGCTCACGGTTGATAGTGGTCCTTGGCAGCTTGCTCCAGGTCTCGCGCTCTTCGGTATCGGTATGGGACTTGTCATGTCGCAAATCAGTGATATGACGCTCTCAGCGGTTTCTCGCAAAGATGCCAGTGAAGCTTCTGGTATTAATAGCGCGATGCGCCAAGTCGGTGCGTCTTTCGGCTCGGCAATTATCGGAAGTATTTTGATCTCGGTGCTTTCCATAAGTCTTGCCACCGGTGTGACAAACAGCCAGGTTCTCCCGGAAGCGATGAAGCCGATGCTTGCGCAGCAATTTTCCAACAATGTTTCTGAAGTGGAATTTGGAAATGAAAAACAACAGGGGAAGGAAATTCCTGTTGTGATACAAGAAGAAATTGCGCATATCGCAGCTGAATCCACTGTTGAAGCAAATCGCGCTGCGATGGCTTTTGGCGCTGGCTTTACCATGTTGGGATTCTTGGTTTCTTTTGCTTTACCGAAGCGCGCAAAAGAAGAAGGAGAAGAGGAGGAAATAACGGAACTTGGTCTTGTGAGCCAAATGGAAATCAATATTCAGCCAAATGCTAGTCAGGAACGCCTAACAATTGACTTGATTGGAGAGCTGATTACCATTGAGCAAACGCGTCTTATGCGCGGCTATCCCGGTATTCAGGCGGAAGTGCGCGCGCTGGTAGATCGGTTAAAAGCATAGGAAACAAGTCTCAAAGCGGATATTTGACACTGGCTTGTCAATTTTTAAAAAAACGGGTAGTCTGAGCGAGTATTCCGAGGGGATTCCCCTGAGGAATATGTTGTTCCGGGGTAGCTCAGTGGTAGAGCAGTTGGCTGTGGCACATCGTTGTCTTGTTATGTGCTAAACATATGACAGATAAACGAACCTACGCCGATCGCGCTGAATACCTCAAAAAGGCAGTAACGATACATCGTAAAAAGATCCGTGATCAAGCGATTGACTGCCTCGGTGGTCGATGTCAGATCTGCGGGTATGAACGAGGTAAGAATGCGTTAGATTTTCATCACAAGAATCCGAAAGAGAAATATTTCGGCATCTCACAAAGTGCATGTACCAGGGCTTGGCTTCTGGTCAAATCTGAAGTACAGAATTGTGTGTTAATTTGCGCAAACTGTCATCGAGAGGTTCACGCAGGCATTACGCAGCTTCCGATGGAGACATCGGAATGAAAAGAGGGTGAATTGCTGGAAGCCTTCATTCGAAAGAATATGGTAATCAGCAGCCAAGTCCCGTGCGCGGGAAAGGTTCAGAGACTATCCGCAAGGAGTACTGATCGGCAAGCCGATTGGGAAGCGCCCTCCGTCCTTCAAGGATGATGATATAGTCCACCCTTCTAGGAAACTAGAAGATAACGTGTAACCAATTGGTCGTGGGTTCGAGCCCCACCCCCGGAGCCAAGAAACTAGATACGAACTCAAATTTTGAAGACGAGAGGGTTCGCTCGCCCAGCCCCGCCAATGGCGGGGCTGGGCTTCGCTTCGCGAGGGCAACGCCCTCGCTTTGGCGGGAAATGAAGCGGATTTTAATACTTTCGGGGGAGTAAAAAATGTTTGAAAGAAATCTTTTTACAAAAAGATTTCTTTCAATTCCTTTCGTGGTTTTGAGGCCAGAGAGGAAAAATTTTAGAGTGTCCGAAAGGTTTTCGGTGGAAAATTTAGAGCATCCGTCCGTTAGTTCGTATCCAGCGCGGAGGGGTGTTTGATTGTCGTTATTGAGACGAAAAACAAGATTTTCAATATAGTTTTTATCAACCGAAATGCGCTCTAAATTTTCCAAACAAAAATCTTCCAATCGTTCGGCGGACACTTGTTTTACCGAACACGCTTGCCAGTCGTGTTTCATCGTGGCAGTGCAACGATAGTAATAATATCGATTTAATTTTCCAGCGATATATTTGTTGGTAAAACAAGAAGTCATATTTGAGCCGCACTCCTCGCATTTTATAAGTCCGCCGAACAGAAAATTTTTGTACACTCTAAATTTTTTCTGCTTTTCCTTATGAATTTTTTGAGCAAGGGCAAAAATTTCTTCCGAAATTATCGGCTGGTGAATACCCTGATAATTTTCGCCATTGTGCAAAACCTTGCCTATGTAGATAACATTTCGCAAAATATGGCCGATATTCGTTTTGGAGAAATTTTTGCCTAACTTATTTTTGACTCCTTTATCTTTCAACATTTGATAGGTTTTCGTCGTTGAACCGCTTTCAACATAAGTTTCAAAAATTGATTTTATTTCCTCCGCTTCTTTCGGATGCGGGATAAGTTTCTTGTCTTGTCGGATATAACCGAAAGGAGTAAGCCCGCCGTTCGCTAGCCCCTTTTTTGCACGCTCTAACATTTTGTCTTTTGTTCTCTCGCTGGTTAGTTCTCTTTCAAACTGCGAAAAAGTGAGCATAATGTTGCGAAGCAATCTTCCGGCGGGCGTGGAAGTGTCAAATCTTTCCGTAATGGAAATAAAATCAATTTTTGCTTGCTCAAAAAAATCAATCAGTTGGTAAAAATCTTTTGGCGAACGAGTGAGCTGATCAATTTTGTAGACCAAAACCACATCAATTTTTTCTTTTTTCAAATTTGAAAGTAGCTCTTGCAAAGCTGGTCGTTCTAAAATTGCGCCTGAATATCCAGCGTCATTATAAATCTTGAAAACTTGCCAATCATTTTGACTAGCGATAAACGACCTTATTTTCTGTTCCTGCGCTTCGCAAGACGAAAATTCTTTTTCTGCTTGGTTATCGGTTGAAACGCGAGTATAAATGGCACAATTTTTGATATTCATAAATTTTTATTGTTAATTCTTAAAAAGAAAAAATTGAATTCCCCCGAAAGCATTAAAATCCGCTTCATTTCCCGCCAAAGCGAGGGCGTTGCCCTCGCGAAGCGAAGCCCAGCCCCGCCATTGGCGGGGCTGGGCGAGCGAACCCTCTCGTCTTCAAAATTTGAGTTTGTATCTAGTTTCTTGGCTCCCGAATTAAAACCTTCGCAAACCCCGAAGGAGAACAAGTTCCCTACGGGGCATGCTTTTGAAATTATTTTACCAAATCTGATACACAAATCCAAAAAGCGAAATCTGAAATGATGTGCCCCGCCACTATTTTTCTGGGGCAAAGGAGGCGGGGCGATGGACTCGCCCGCGCGGAGGAGGGGTCTGGGTAGGAATCCGCGCGGGCTTCGGCTTTCTTTTTTGAAAAAATCGACGGCTATAAATTGAGAAAAAATAGGATTCATGATAGTATAATTGTGAGAGTTATTTTCAACGCTCATACTTATACTATCATACTATGGAAAGCAAACAAAATAGACAAATTGGGGATAAAATAAAAGTTTTTCGAGTAAAGCAAGGACTGACACAAGACGCTCTTGCGAGAAAGTGCGATATTCCCTACACGACACTGACCAAGATTGAGTCAAATGTAATAACAAAGCCGTCAATCCAAACCGTAACCAAAATTGCTGAAGGATTGGGAATAAGTATTGATGATTTGATTAAATAAATTTATGAAAAAGTACAACAAATTAGTTAGAGACAAAATCCCAGATATTTTGGACAAGCAAGGGGTTCCCTATGAAAAGAGGGTTGCCACACCAGAAGAATATAAGATGGAGTTGATTAAAAAACTTGAAGAAGAAACGAGGGAATTTTCTGAAGCAGGCAGTCCAGAAGAATTAGCTGATGTGATAGAAGTGATTGAAGCGTTAAAAAAATTACCTGATTATGCAACTGTGGAAGAATTACGAAATAAAAAATCTGAAGAGAGAGGAGCTTTTAATGAAAAGATAATTCTTAAAGGAGAAAAAAGTTAGTTTTTATATAGTAAAAATATGAACAACGAATTAAAGTTGGGAAAATATGAGCATTACAAAGGTAAACAATATGAAGTTGTTGGAGTCGCAAGGCACAGCGAAACTTTAGAAGAATTAGTTGTTTATCGTGCCCTCTATGATTCAAAAGAATTTGGTAAAAATGCTTTATGGATTAGGCCATTGCAAATGTTTTTGGAAGAAGTAGAAGTTGAAGGCAAGAAAATTCCAAGATTCAGACTTATTGAATAATCAAAAATTATGGCAACAATCAATAAAAAGTTTGGCGAGAATACTTTGAGAAAATCATCTCTGGCAAGAAAAAATTGGAACTTCGTCTTGCAGATTTTGAAGTGAATGAGGGCGATACTTTGGTTTTGGAAGAATGGGACAAGGATAAAAAAGAATATACTGGAAGGAAAATTGAAGTTGTTGCTACCTACATTCTCAAAACTAAAGGCCAAACTTTTTGGCCGCCGGAGGAAGTTGAAAAATATGGTTTTCAAATTATTCAATTTGAGCAGAAATAAAACTATGGCTGAAGATTTTTCAAAAAATTTAGTGAAAGGATATAAATATTGGGAAATTTATGTTCACGAAAATCAAGGTTATTTAGGACGTTGTGTCGTGTGGTGCAAACGCATTGACGCTCTTGATTTAGCCGACGCAACGCCTGAAGAGCAAGCAGAATTGTTTTTGGTTTTGCATGATTTGAGAGAAGCGTCCAAAAAGGTTTTTCAACCAGATTGGTTCAACTATTCATTTTTGGGAAACGAAACTCGACACTTACACGGACACTTTATCCCTCGTTACGCAAAACTAAAAATATTTATGGATATTGTGTTTGAGGACAAACTCTATGGGCATAATTACAAAACCGACCACAGTTTTAATACTTCAGCCGAGTTATTAGCTGAAGTTAAAGATAAATTGAAGTCAGTTTTGTAGTTAATAGCCGCCGATTTTTTCAAAAAAGAAAGCCGAAGCCCGTGCGGATTCATTCCCAGACCCCTCCTCCGCGCGGGCGAGTCCATCGCCCCGCCTCCTTTGCCCCAGAAAAATAGTGGCGGGGCACATCATTTCAGATTTCGCTTTTTGGATTTGTGTATCAGATTTGGTAAAATAATTTCAAAAGCATGCCCCGTAGGGAACTTGTTCTCCTTCGGGGTTTGCGAAGGTTTTAATTCGGGAGCCAGTCAGTATGAAGCCCAAAATTCGGCTCGCGCGAAGCGCGAGCAAAAGTGGTGGGTGTGGCGGAATCCCAAGAATTCAAAAGGATTTCCCACGATTTTTTCGGAGAGAATTGCAGAGCCCTTTTCGCGAGGAGGGGGTTCGAGCCAATCTTTTTGAGAAAATTTTTCTTGTCTTCAAAATTTTCTCCGGAAGCGATAATTCCGGCTTGTTTGCTGTCTAAAATGAAAAGTCTCATCGGTTCGAGCCGATGATTGCCCTTTTGCTCAAAATCCTTCAATTTTTCTGAAACATCAATTTTGCGATTGAGGATTTTTTGCTTTTTCTCGGCATACTCAACTTTCGGAATAAGCCCGTCCAAATGCGTATCAAGGAGCTTATCCAATCGCTCGTCTAAATCCTCAATCTCTTGTTTCAGATTTTGAGCAAGGGCAACGCCATTTTGGGCATCTTGCTCGCGCTCCGAATCTATCTTCGCGAGCATGTTATCTGCCCAAATTGGCGGCAAAGAAACTTTTTGAAGGACATCAGATATTTGCTCCGCTAAAACTTCTTCCCGCACATATCCTTGCGAGCATACCCCGCGCTTTTTTGTACAGCGATAATACTGATGTCCTTTTTGGATTTCGGAAGTAATGGCGCACCCACACTCCGCACAATGTAAAAATCCGCGAAATGTTGCGATCGTCTTGCTCGGTTTTTTCGGACGCGATTTGTCCGCCATTACTTCCGCGCATTTATCAAAAAGTTTCTTTGAAATCATCGGCTCGTGCTTGCCTTGGTGCATCTCACCATTATAGCGGAACACGCCATAATAAAACGGATTGGATAGTGTGTGCTGAATGAGCGAAACCGATGTGACTTTTCCGCTTTTCCCAAACAAGCCGATTGAAATTGCAGTATTTTGTAAATCTTTCATCGAGTAAGCGCCGGTTGCGTACAATTCAAAAAGTTTTCTGACGAGGCGAAACCGCTCTTTATCCTTGATGATTGTGTGCATAAGGATGTCGTTCGCATATCCGAGCGGTGCCCAGCCGGGCCATTCGCCTCGTCTTAATTTTTGACGCAACCCGCGCTTCGTATTTTCCGAAAGATTATCTACAAAATACTTCGACTGCCCAAAAGCGATAGAAAGCATGAATTTGCCTTGGGGCGTGGCTTCAAACCAAAAAGTAGGAAATTTTAGCGCGGTGATATGTTCACAATCAATAAAGAAGACGATACGCCCGCCGTCCACGCTATTTCTCGCCAAGCGGTCAGGATGCCACGCTAAAATTCCTTCCGCTTCGCCACGCTCCATACGGTCGAGCATTTGATTGAAAATAGGACGACCGGGACATTTCGCCGTTTGCGATTCGCGAAATGTCTCTACGACAATCAAATGCTCGCGCCGCGCAAATTCATTCAATTCAAATTCTTGCGCTTCCAGTGAAAGCACTTGCCGATCGTCTTCGTCCGTAGATTTGCGAATGTAGAGAAAGAATTTTTTCATATCGCTTTTGGGCTTAAAATTATCGCTTCACTTTTGCGGAGCAAAAGAAAAAAGATTGGCTCACAAAACTTATGTTTTGAATGTTCGGAGAACATAGAACCCCCTCCTCGCGAAAAGGGCTCTGCAATTCTCTCCGAAAAAATCGTGGGAAATCCTTTTGAATTCTTGGGATTCCGCTACACCCACCACTTTTGCTCGCGCTTCGCGCGAGCCGAATTTTGGGCTTCATACTGACTGGCTCCCTCTGTACGACGAAATCCGAACGCATTTTGAACAAAATCCCGATGTGGAATGAATCGTTCCGCCACTGCCTCGCTTCATTCGGCAACACCAAAGAAAAATGTTCCTTGCTTCTCCGATGTGGTGGTGAAATTTTTCTTGAAAAAGGAAAGGACATTTTTCTTTGGTGTTCTGCCCTCCAAGTATTCGGGCAGGTGGCGGAACACACTGCGGACGAAGTTTTGGCAAAACTATTTTTTGGGGAGGAAAGGATTTGCCAAAACTTTGGCTCATTTGTTTTTGAATTCGGATGTCGCAAATGGAAAAGGAGGGGTCTGGGGAGGAATCCTCCGCTTGCTCCATCCGTTTCATTTGGCGAAATTCGGGGCGGACATCACTGTTACAGTATATCATATCATTGTGATATACTATACCCATGCGATATACTGTGGATAATGCAAAACGAATCAGCAAAACTTGGTTTGAACCTGAAAAGGATCAGAACCAAGAAAGGTATATCACAGGGGGATATTGCACGAACACTAGAGGTTAGTCGTGGTTTTATTAGTACCATTGAAAATGGGAAAACAAATCCAACACTTTCTACTATCACGAAATTAGCGAAAGCCCTCGGTGTTTCGACTGATGAACTTTTGAAATAAATTTATGAAACAGAACCATAATCATAAAACTATAACCTGCTTAATTGGAGACCCTGTCGAGCACAGTGTGTCCGATGTTATGTTCCAATATTTTGCCAAACTAGCAGGTATTAAGAATTACAGCCATCTAAAATTTAGGATTGATCGTACAAATCCTGAAAATTTAAAAACTGCCATGAAAGGAATAAGTGTTTTTGGTATTGCTGGAGCAAACATAACCCTTCCCTACAAAGAGTCCTCAATAAAATATTTGGATATTATAGATAAGACAGTGAACTCGGTAGGTGCTGTTAACACTATCGTGAACAAGAAAGGAAAAATTGCTGGATATAACACCGATGGCCATGGAGCACTTAAGGCAATCGAGACAAAGCTAAGACCAATCAAGAACTCCGATACAGTAGTGATATTCGGTGCTGGTGGCGCCGCACGTGCAATAATCGGTGTTCTTCCAAAGGTATCCTGCCTAACTCTATTGGTTAGGTCATCCGACCTTAACAAAGCCAAAAAACTTAAAGAAGATTTTGTACACAGAGACCTCAAAATGGAAATAAAATTGCTTACTGATAAAAACATAGTCTCTACAATCATGGGCGCCAACCTTGTCGTTAATGCGACGCCTGTTGGTATGTACCCCAAAAACAACGATTCTTTGATTAGCAAAAAACATCTCGACAACGTCGGCAGATCCGCCATAAAAAACATTGTGTTTTTTGATGCCGTGTTTAATCCTTTTGAAACAAAATTTCTTAAATTAGCGAAACAATACGGTGCTAAAACCTGCCCGGGACTTTATATGATGATCTACCAAGGCATCAAGGCATTTGAGCTGTGGACTGGCGGGGCGGTTTCAGAAAAAAATACCGGAAATATTTCCAGACTCTTGCAGGAAGCTATCAATTCCAAGTATAAAAAATGATATGAAGATAACAACAATTAATGATGAGATTAGCGATGACCTTAATGAAACAATTGAGTTTCTTAAGCTATACAAAATCAAATATATTGAGTTAAGAACGATCCACAAGAAAAATCTTATAGATTACTCACTGGAGGAAGTCGAGGATATTCGCAAACTTTTATCGCGCAATGGTGTATCCGTTTCAGCTTTTGCTTCTCCTTTATTCAAATGGTACACAAATAATAGCGATGGGCAATCAAAAGAAAAAGTTGATACGTTTGGGTTTAATCCTCATTTAGGCTTGGTAGAAAAACAAAAGTATATTATTAAAGCTATCGCCGTTGCCAAAACTCTCGGCACTAAATACGTTAGGATATTCTCATCTCTCAAAACTCCTTTGGATAAATATTCTTTCCAGTCGGATCCTCTTCTTGAATTCGCCTTAAATGAAGCCGAAAAAGAAGGTGTAACATTGCTTTTGGAAAACGAACCGCCTTGTTACATTCATAAAATGAACGATATTAAACACTCATCTCAAAAATTTTCCCATAGAAATCTGAAAGTCTGGTTTGATGTTGCGAACTTTTACAAAATCAATGAACAGGTTTTTCTTAAAGATCTAGAGGAGCTAAAAAACAACATCGGATATTTTCATCTAAAAGATTTTGATAGGAACGGCAACTATGTTGCCCTGGGTGATGGCGTCATCAACTACAAGCGAATTATCTCTGACATCAAAAAATTATTCGGAGGAAGAGATATTTTCTTATCCATAGAAACGCACGTCCGTTCAGATCCAAAAGGAGCAACAAGTAAATCATTTCAAATGTTAAATAAATTACTGTCAGAAAAAAGAGTTGGATATGGGATTGTGGGTTGCGGTCAGGTGTTTGAAAAACATGGATCGGCTGTGTCAGAAAACAATCATAGCGAGCTTCGGGCGATCTTCGATATAGATATTAGCAGGGCAAAAGCATCAGCAAGACAATTTGACTGTGAATTGAAAGCCAGCTTTAAGGAGATGCTTGCCGATGAATCGATTGACGTAATAAATATTCGAACCCCAAATGATACTCACTCGGATTTGGTTTTGGAAACATTGAAAAGTGGCAAGTACTGTTTATGCGAGAAACCGCTCTGTCTTACCTCAAAAGAAGGCTCCAAGATACTCAAAAGCAGATTCTACAATAACAATATTACTGTTAATTTACAGAACAGATTTAATCCGACCGTTCAACAATTATTAAAATATTTAGAGACAGGCAAATTAGGGAATATACTCCTTTGCTCCGTAGATGTACGATGGTGGAGAGACGATAAATACTTCAAAGATTGGCATGGTGATGTGGGACGTGTCGGCGGAATGCTTTTTAATCAGGGTGCACATGCGCTTGATTTAATGCTTCAAATTTGCGGTCAGGTTAAAGAGATTACAAAACTCAAAAAATCTCTGAGGAGATTTACGGAGGTTGATGATATTTATCTCGCTTTGCTTCAGTTTAATTCTGGGACAGTAGGAAGAATCGAGGTAACGACCTATACAAAATTCCGGAATTGCGAGACTTCTCTGTTTATTATTGGAGAGAAAGGAAGCGTTAAGTTAGGCGGACCATCTTTCAATAAACTTAATTTTATGAGTTTGAAAGATGGTCTGACTGAAAAAACAATAAACAACGATTTCTTGGCTGATACCGAGGATAGTCATTTCAAGTTAATCAAAGCGCTTAATGATTATTTATTGACCGGTAAAAAGAATCGGTTACTTGCTTCAGCCGAAAATGGAGTAGAACTTACGAAATTTATTGAAAAGCTATATCATTAATGTCTCTTATGAATATATACATTAAAGAAAATTTAATAAAAAACTCGGATCAGCAATCGATAGAAGTTGTTGAGAGAAAAGGACTTGGTCATCCAGACACTATCGCGGACGGAATTGCGGAATCTATCTCGATAGAATATTCCAAATATTGTTTAGGTAATTTTGGCGCGATCTTACATCATAATGTTGATAAAAGCATCATTTTAGGCGGTCAGTGTGAACTTGAATATGGAAGTGGAAAATTATTGAAGCCATTTCGTGTTTTGTTTGGAGGAAGAATGAGTCGCAGTTTTAATAATCAAGATATTGGTTTAAATTTAATTCAGACCACAGCTACAAAGGAATATCTCCAGAGAATTTTGCCCAGATTACACACTGAACAAGATTTAGTATTTCATAACTTTACAACTTCTAACTCTCGGATCCCATACTGGTTTACCCCAAAAACGCTTGATGATTTGCCAGAGCATAAAAATCCACACGCCAATGATACGGCTACAATTGTTGGCTTTTGGCCATTCTCGACTTTGGAACAAATGGTAATGGAGTGCGAGAGATATTTTTATGAGTTTAAACCAACAATTCAGCCACGCTTTGATTTTGTTGGTGGAGATATAAAAATCATGGCGTTACGCCGAGATAAAGACATTGAACTCACCTTATGTGTACCATTCCATGCGGATAAAATTGTGAATCAAGATAAGTACTTCGAACACAAATCTTTTATTGAGAGTGGTTTGCGGGAACTTCTAAATGGTAAGTTTGGCAGTCTATTCAACATTGTTCTCCAGATCAACACCCAGGATCAAAAAATTAAAAGGGATCGCGATGATGGACGAGGGCGTTATCTTACCGTCATTGGTTCAGCACTTGATTATGGCGAAGAAGGAATTAGCGGAAGAGGTAATCGATGCAGAGGACTCATATCTTCAATGAGACCATCAACCGTTGAATCGGTTTATGGAAAGAATCCAGTCTACCATGTCGGTAAAGTGTATTCTTTGATTGCTAATGTGATTGCTCGACAAATTGGTGAATGCTTTAATTGCGAAACAACGGTGATAATAACGACTCGCAATGGCGACCCGCTTTATTCTCCATACAATGTAGTGATAGAGGCATCAAAAACAATCGATAAGCAAGTTGTCCAAGAAATTATCACCGAACAACTAGAAAAAAACGATTGGACGACCCGCATCATTACCGAAGGAATATTCTTGCCAGAAAATGAACTCCGCCATGAAAAATAAGAAATTAAAATTCCAGTGTTCCGCATATATGGGGGAGGATGGTGTTAATGTATATAGCGAAGACGATCGTGTTTTAAACTTGCTGGATGGAAACTTTGTACCTTTTATACCAGAATGGCGTATAGAAAAACAAGAAGATGCGAAACTGCCTTATATAGAGTGTGTATTGGACGTCGAACATAGTATTCGGTTTGAGGAACCAAACCACTTTTCTGTTTCTGGACAATTTGACGACCTTGCTGAATCCAATACTATTCCTTATCTCATTCACTACATTTTGGAATCAGAACGAGCTAAAAAAGGCAAGGCAACAATTCATGCCGCCGCAGTTTCAAAAAACGGTAAAGGATTTCTGATATTAGGCAAACAAGGCTCAGGTAAAACTTCAATAACTCTGGAGTTATGTAGAAAGCACGGTTATTCTCTTATTGGGAACGATCTTGTTTTGGCTGGTATGCAGGATAATGTCGGTTACTTGTATGGCGGTACCAAGATATTTAGAATAAGAGCAACTACAATTAAAGACTATAATAACGACTTAAACCATTTCTTTAAATCCAATGATGGTGATGAATGGACACGGGTTGCGGTTATCGAACCCAAGAAAATCGGTGTCCAGATTGAAAAATCAGTTATCCCAATCCATGGAATTTATTATGTCCATCTTTATCTGCCAAACTACAATTTCGTAGCCAAAGAAGTCGATAAGTTATTTAGCAGAATATTCCTCTACCAAATCTTTTCCGAGTATATCAGAGGTTCAGCAATCATTCCGCTTATTGGCAAAGATTTAAGGTTTAGCGATTATATACAATCGTTAGATACCAAAGATGGTTTCCAAAAGCGGATCAAATTTATTAACTGGATAATTAACAGCGATAACTACAAATATGTGGCCGGTACGCTTAGAGATATTTGTAGCTTTATAAACAAAAACATATGATCCCATATCAAACGTCAAAAGAAATAGAGAGAGCTATTGTATTTTTAGTTCAAGCCATTACTTCGTCCGGAAATAACCCCAAACCGGTTATTCTTCACAGCATTCTTGTCGGTCTAAGTCTTGCCAAGTCAAATTATCCTCTCCATGTAATTCAGGCTGGATTTCTACACGATACAGTTGAAGATTCAGAAACTAATATCGATACTGTGAAAGAACGGTTCGGTGAACAGGTTGCTACACTTGTTTCTGCATGTACTTACGATCATTCTATAAAAAATAAATCGGAGCAATACAAAAGTGCAATGAATCGTGCCGCAAAAATTGGCAAAGATGCGCTTATTGTTATGGCCGCTGATTTAATTCAAAACGAACCCTATTATAATCAAGAAGATTTCACTCAATATCCATGGGATAAGATTGCCTATTTTATTGAAATTACCGAGCCAATATTAAAGGACGAGCCTATTTGGAGAGGTCTAGAAATAGTTAAGCAAAAAATTTATGGTACAAGTTCGAAATAAAAAATTAGATATTATTGTTGGCATACCAACATACAACGAGGCTGACTCTATTTCTAACACAGTGCAAAAAATTGACAGAGGTTTATCTAGATATTTTCCAGAACACAAGGCACTTATCGTCAATATTGATAGCCAAAGTTCTGACGGAACCAGTCGCGTGTTCGATGAAATCAAAACCGAAACAGACAAGATGTCGCTTGTGGTTAAAAAACAACCTCGCGGCAAGGGCGCAAACATCTTTTCTTTGATAAAGCTCGGTAAAAAACTTGGTGCAAAATATATTGCAACAATAGATGCCGACATAACGACAATCACAGAAGAATGGCCGAAGTTATTACTAAACCCTCTAATTAAAGAGGGGGCAGATTTTGTTACGCCAGTTTATACGCGCAACCGATACGAAGGAAACACAACCAACCATTTCTGTTTCCCTTTGTTGTACGCATGGTTTGGGTGCAAAATCAATCAACCGATAGGTGGTGATTTTGCCCTGAGCGATCGTTTTTCAAAATATATATTAGAACAACAAAAACCGAAAGATGCTTTTCTCTATGGTGTTGACATCTTTCTTTCCATTCATGCAGTAGGAGGAAATTTTAAAACAAGAGAAGTTTATTTGGGTAGAAAAATTCACAAACCAAGTTTTCCAAAGATTATTCCAATGTTTCAGCAAGTTGCTGCGACAATGTTGTTTGTTTTGCCAAAATATAAAAACAAGATATCTGATTTACATGTCGAAACAAAAGATGGACAAAGGATCGATGATTTTATTCGAAAACCGGAGGCTGCCAGAATTGCATTTTTGAAAAAACATGCTTTTCAGAATTTACAACAATTACCAAAGAAAAACATCCAAGAATATTTAGGATTGAGTTCTCAAAAAATAACAGAAATAAAAAAGGCAAAATCGTTGATTTATGAAAAAGATTGGGTAGATATGTTGGCTGAAGCATCAAGATATGTTTACAATCATGCAATAAGTGACAAGGTGGCTACTGATATTGCCTTAACAATTGCCCCTTTTTTCTTTTTGCGAGTGCTCGCATACTTTAATGATTTAGAAAAAACAAAAGACCAAAATGACATTGACGAACTTATTTTTGGGCAAGCAGATAAACTACAGCATATTTTTGCCTCTCAAAATGTTGGTATTGACTTAGGGGAGAAAAAGATTTATCCTTACAGCCAGTACAGTTCATTACAAATCAAACAGAAAGGAGGTAGAAAACTCATGAGTTCCCACTACGCTGTAACACTGAGCGCGATTCCCGGAATTCCTCTGATCAAGGATGGCGATGACTTACCCGCCATTGTCCTCAAGTGTGCTGGCCAAGCCGCTATTCACTTCGAGAACGGTGATGTGCTCGTTGTCACGTCCAAAATCGTATCGAAGGCGGAGGGTCGCATCGTGCCTTTGGCTTCTGTTCAGCCGTCGGAGAAAGCTCGTGAAATTGCCGGCAAAAGCGGCAAAGATGCCCGCGTCGTTGAACTGATGATGCAGGAATCGCAGATCCTGAACGTAGAGCCCGGAGTGGTTGAAACACTTCACCGGCTTGGGTTCATCTGCACGAGTGGCGGAGTCGATCGAGCCAATACCGCAAAACCGGAAGAAGAAAAAGTGAGTTTATTGCCGGTCAATCCCGACGAAAGCGCTGGGAGGATCAGCGACGCAATCGCTCACGCAACCGGTAAGCGAGTCGGTGTTGTTATCAACGACTCTCTCGGGATCAGGTATCGCGCCGGATCTGTCGGCCTCGCGATTGGTGTGGCGGCAATGCCGGCCATTCTCAAGGGGACCGAGGACGAGGTGGATCTTTATGGCAAGAAGCGGAATGTAAACATTTCCTTCGCCGACGAGATCGCCGCTGCAGGTTCTCTTCTCATGGGGCAAAGCCGAGCTGGACTGCCGGTGATTCTTATTCGGGGACTTCGCTATCCGAATGAGCATGGTAAGCTGGCAGACCTCATCGTCACGGATCAGTTGAAAAACGATCTGGCAAAATGAAAAGGGGCACCTAACAACTTCTGTTGGGTGCCCCATTTTTATTTACCCCCGTACTCTGCGATCCATTGCCGAGCTTTCGCGGCAACGTCTTTGATGTCGTAAGAACTTGACGTCGGACGCGGCACGACTCGCCACTTGTTGGTATGCTCATACAGAGCGAATCTGGGGAAGCCGAAGAAAACTTCCTCAATCGGCAATTCTCCCGGGTTCTTATCGAAGAAATAGAGAGTATCCTTCATATACATCACTATCTCTTCGTGCGTCCCGACTCGAAAGACATTACCAACAGCATCCGGTGTTTCCAGATGATATGCGGTGATATCATCGAGATAGGTTGGCGTATAACCATGCTTCGTACAGAGCCGATGATTAAACTCCCAATCCTCCGGACCCCAACCGACGAAATTTTCGTCGAACCAGACTTCCGGAGACCATCCTACACTCACATTGCCGCTGAAGCAGGCACGCCATGGATGTGGAGAAGCGAGCCATTGTTTACGCCGTTGTCTCTCGACTTCTTCACGCTGTCTGCTTTTCTCATCCACGAGGAGACCATCTTCAAGGTGTTTGATTACCTTTTCGATTGGTCCGCTCGGCAGACACTTAATGCTCGAAAGCTCGCCACGCCACTTTCGATTTCCTGCAACCATCATCTTTGGCGATGTGTGAGCTTCAGTATGTCTTCGCAAGGCATCCGCCGCTGGCACGAGATCCCCATCGAGAAAGAGAAATATCTTTCCTGACGAGATGTTGATGCCATTATTACGTGCCGCTGCCGCTCGGAAGTGGCGGTGTGGCTGCCACACATACTTTGCCGGGATGGTGTTTTTTCCACACTCATCTCGAAAAGTGCGTAAGATTTCTGTTGATGAACCATCGTCCGTGACGATGATTTCGTAACTTCCCGAGAAGTCTTGCGCCAACAAGGATTGCAGTATGAGCCTGAGAGACTCGGGTTGATTGTAGACAACGACAATCACGCTCAGATCGACGGTTCTGTTGTTCATCAGCTACCTCCTTTCTGTTTTTGGGTTGGAAATGTGCTTTGGGGAAAATCCCCGATCTGCCAAAGAGGATAACATGGATTATCCTGTAAGTAAATAGTTAACAGGGAGCCCTGCTCGCCCCCTCTCCTCCCTTGCGAGCGGGCTTGCGCGCGAACGGGAGGGTGGGTCAAGCGCATTTGCATTTGAGCCTCGGACATTTCCGCTAGGGCGTCCATGACCAAAGGATGAGCGCCGCCGTAATCTTGCAATGCAGAAATCCGAAGCGGAAGCGACACCACATACAGCCGATATGAAAACGAGAAAGGGGGTTGTGCGAGGGCGGACTCCGAAGGCACGCTAAACGAAGCCATGAAGCGTAAGGAAAAGAAAAACAATATAAAACACTGAATACTCTAGCAAACCACTGCGAGGAGGAGACCGAAGCTGGGGGAAGGATTCCTTCCTTCCCCCAAACAGCATGGCGCCCGAGCCACCCGCCCGCAGGCGGGCAATGGCGAGGAAACGCGCCAAACTTAGACATCTAGGCGCGAGTAGCCCTAGCGGAAATGTCCGAGGCGAATGCCGAGGATGGACCCCTTTAGATCATGACGCAAAAATAGTAGAATGAACGAGGCACAATATAAAAAGGTTTTGAATTTGTATTTTTGTCCGCCCCGAATTTCGCCAAATGAAACGGATGGAGCAAGCGGAGGATTCCTCCCCAGACCCCTCCTTTTCCATTTGCGACATCCGAATTCAAAAACAAATGAGCCAAAGTTTTGGCAAATCCTTT
>Ga0210044_10002940_pt1 | contig 24717 bp, 23 predicted proteins | sample CryGey13umfilter_2_FD_183959 | JGI IMG/M metagenome (GOLD analysis project Ga0210044, IMG submission 183959) | Groundwater microbial communities from aquifer in Utah, USA - Crystal Geyser 4/9/14 3 um filter (SPAdes) (version 2) | ecosystem: Environmental > Aquatic > Deep subsurface >... | reverse complement strand
ACCGATACAGGTTTTATAATCAATAGCTACAATACCATCTTCTCTTTTAAAGGTGGCGCTTACTGGACAAACTTCTACGCAAGGCGGTTCGTCACATTGCATGCAAGGTTTAGGCAAGTTGCGTTTAGTTACATTTGGATAAGGGCCTATTTCTTCTTTAATAACGGGTCTGTAAACAATACCGGGAGGAAGGGCGTTTTCAGAAATACAAGCCACTGTACAAGCATTGCAACCAATACATTTTCGCAAATCAATGGCCATACCCCACCGGCGTTCTTTCATAGGTTTTTTTAAGGCGCGTCTTAGGTCAGCTTGCATTTTAAGTTTAATATTTGAATAGTCACCCCCTACGAGTTCATCCAAATTGCCATTAAAATTTTTTATTTCCGTTACATTTTTGTCATCAAGTAGTAATTTTTGAGCACTTGACAATAAAGGGTTTGCAAGGGTACCAGCAATAATGCCTATGCCTAATTTGGAGAGGAATTCCCTTCGGTCGCTTTTGTTTTTAGAATTCATAATATCAATTTTAATAATTGTATTTACAATAAAGAAAATAAGAAATCGTCATTTTATATTGTTTGCACTTTTAAAATTCTACAGCTTGCATAAAATAAATGCAAACTGAAAATTTTTTTAATGAATTAAAGAGCATATTCGAAATTCAAATAGATCATTGATTTAGTATCTACAGCGGCTTTCTTAAAATTAAAGGAGCGATAGTTTAAACATAATTTTACATTTTTAACTGGGCTGTATTGAACACCACCAACAATAGTATTTTTATCTTTAGAAATATTCCATGGGTCTGTTTTTCCTATCAAGGTATTTGATGCTAATTGATCAAATCGGGCAAATACTTCAAATTGTTTGTTTATTATATATGTTGCATAGAATGATAATCCTTTTAAATTGTAATCGGAAGCATAACTAGAATATTTCTTGCCATTATTTAATACATTGTATTCAATTCCAAATCTATATTTATCTGAGGCATAGGCAGCAAAAACGGCTAAATTTGAAATAGTTGATGTATCAGCAATTATGGAGTCATTTCCATATTTATCAAATTTATTAGGCATCAAATCGAAATAAGCTTTTAAGGTAAGTCCATCAATTGGTTTTATGATTAAATCGCCCCCAAATCGGTATTGTCCATAAGAATCCTGAACTTTTTTATATCCGCTACCGTTAACCATAAAAATGTTTGCAGTTATCATTTTGTGCATTTTAATTTCTGCATTTAAGCCTAAATCGGCGCTTGACCCAAATGCGTCTTCATCCATTTGAGATTTATAAACATATCGGTATCCCCAAAGTTTTTCTTGGTCATTAAATTGTTTTAGTCCAATCATTCCAAAAGATAATTTTATTGGATCTGCAATTTTCCAATCGAGTTGTGCCGCTTTAAGATATGCAGTATAGTCGCTTCCAGCAGTATTTGTACCTACGTCAAAAGTAACTTTTGCCGAAATATTTTTGCTAAATTTATAGCCGTAACCAAAATATGCGCGTTCAAGTTCAAAAGCACTTTTTTGAATTGCATCTTTTGTCATATCGTAATGAAAGTTTGAAAATACTTTGAAGTTTACACTTCCGCTTGGAGTAAAATCTTTATTGGCAGATTCTTGAGCGTAGCCAACACTAAAAAATCCTTGTAATAATAGAACTGAAATAATTACTTTCTTCATAATTTAAATCTGTTAATTGTTAATAATAAATGTAGTTCCATAGTCAATTCTAAAACCAAAGTTTGATTATTATTAATTTAGGCGAAAAATAATTAGAATTAAATCTGCTTACTAATTGATATACAGACTATAATGCCTTTGATGTTTAATTTTATAAATCATCAAGAAATAATAAATAAATTTGAAATCCACGGAATCACGTTTATTTTAACGTTTTCCCGTGGATTTTTTAGGCAGATTGATTCTTCTAAAGCAATTTATACTTTTCCATTTTTGTTCTTAAAGTTGAAGGAGGCAAACCCAATAACTCGGCTGCTTTGGTTTTATTTTGGGCGCATTTTTCTAAGGCTTTTATAATTGCATTCATTTCGACTTCTTTTAAAGTTTCTTCGAGTGACTTAATTGAATCTGTATTTAAATTTTTTGTAGGATTTACGATGCTTTCAGGAATGTTTTTGGTGCCAATACAGGAATCATTAGCCGATAAAATAACCATGCGTTCGGCTATATTTTTTAATTCCCTTATATTTCCTGGCCATTGGTAGTTTTCAAGAATTTTAAAAACGTCGGGCTTGATTTCCATTTTTTTAGTTAGGCTGTATTGGTTGACATAAAATTCAAATATTGCTTTAATGTCATTTTTTCTATCCCGTAAAGGCAACAATTTTATTGGAAAAATATTTAGCCTATAAAACAAATCTTCCCTAAATTTGCCCTCTTCAACCATTTGACGGAGATTTTTCTTAGTAGAAGCAATTAACCTTATATTAATTTTTTGAGTCAGCGCACTTCCTACTTTTTCTATTTCACCTTCTTGTAGCACCCTTAACAATTTTACTTGTAAATCAATGGGAAGGTCATCAATATCATCTAAATATAAAGTGCCGCAGTCGGCCAATTCAAAACGCCCTTTTTTATCTTGGTCAGCTCCAGTAAAAGCTCCTTTTACATGACCAAAAAGCTCGCTTTCAAAAATTTCTCTTGAAAGTATGGCGCAGCTCACTTTTATAAAAGGTTTCGTTTTTCTATAGCTGTTGTAATGTATAATATTGGTGATATGCTCTTTACCTGTTCCTGTTTCACCAATAATTAATACGGTCGAATCGGTATCTGCTACTAAATTAATAAGGTTAAACAGTTCTTTATTTGTTTCTATTTCTCCAATATAAGTAGAATAGTCATATTTAGAAACGAATGTTGACCTGAGAATTTTATTTTCTAACTTAACTGATTGCAATTCCTCAATTCGTTCTATAAGAAATAATATTTCATCTTTTAAAAATGGTTTAACCAAATAATCATAAGCACCCAACTTCATGGTTTTAACGGCGGTTTCAATACTGGCATGGGCGGTCATGATGATAACAGCGATTTCAGGGTTAACCGTCTTTATTTTTTCCAGCAATTCAATACCTGTCATTTCGGGCATTTTGATATCTGTAATAACAATATCTGGTTCAAATTCTTTTAATGAAACCAATGCCACTATTGCTGAAGCGCATTCTAAAACTTTATAACCGGCATCTCGCAAATCGTCGGCAATGGTGATTCGCAAAATACGTTCATCATCCACTACCATTATTTTTTTTTCTTTAGCCATTAGCCATTAATTTATTTAAGTGGTAAAAAGATACTGAAAGTCATTCCTTCTGTTTCGTTAATTTTGCCTTCAATTTTGCCTCCGTGTTCTTTTATAATGTTAAAGCTAACCGACAATCCTAAACCGGTGCCTTGTTTTACTTTTTTTTGGGTAAAAAATGGGTCAAAAATTGATTTTAATTTTGAGGATTCTATGCCAATACCGTTGTCTTTAAGTTCCAATACCATAGATGAGTCTTGTAAAAAAAGATGTATGTTAATTTGCCCATTAAAATTGGAATCTTCCATCTTTTTTTCATTAATAGCGTCAATACTATTGAGCAATAGATTTAAAATAACCTGTTCAATATGGTTTTGACTTCCAAAGCACTTATTTTTTCCAATATCATAATTTTTAATTACTGTAATTCTCGATTTCTCTAATTGAAAAGACGTTAATAGCAATACATTTTCGATAACGGCTATCAAATTAAAGTCGTAGAATTCCATTTTTGGTATTCGTGTAAAGTTCAATAAATTGCCAACTACTTTTTCAATTTTCAAAACGGCCTCTTGCATCATTTCTAAATAAGTTATGTTTTGCTTTAAGTTTTCAGGATCTTCGGATAGTCTCCTCATACAATTTTTAATACCTGCTATTGGGTTGTTTATTTCGTGTGCTAATCCTGCTGATAAGGTTCCAATAGCTGCAATTTTTTCGGATTGCATAAGGCTTTTTTGAGCAATTTGAATCTCTTCATAGGCTTTTTGTAAACGATTAATCATGTTATCAAAAGTAAGATAAAGGTCATCAATTTCGTCACGAACATTTAAATTTTTATTCACTTTTATATAGAAAAGGTTTTTACTGTTTTCCAATGGAACTCTATTTAAATTTTTTAAATTTAAATTTTTAGCTATTTGGCTTAACAAATTTATTGGTTTAGTTATAATATAACTAAAAATAAGTGCCCCAATAATTCCAACAATTAGAAATAAAACTACAAGCGAAAGAAAAAAACTTTTTGCAACATTTATGGTTTTTGTATATGCATTATTGTAAATGCCAATTCGAATTTTTCCGATAGAACCTTCAATTATTGGATATGATATATCTTTAATTATGCTGGCTTCGTCATTTTGAAATTTAAGTTTTATAATATTATAATTGCTATCATATTTAAGGCTAATTAATTCCAAGGGAACTTGGTGTTCAAATGTGTGAGCTAAAACATTATTCTTTGAATCTAAAATAAATAAGTAAGCAACATTTTTATCATTTTGTACAACCTCAGATACTATCTTATTGAGTGATGCGAGATCATTATAAAGTATAGGCTCTATGCTTCTATCAGCTATAGTTTTGGTCATTATAAGTGTCTGATTAGAAAGTTCTTTTGCAAATAAATTGGTTACGAAGGTTGAAAGGAAGTATAAATTTATAAAGCCAAAAACACTTACCGTTAAAATAATTGCAAAAGTGAATTTCCAAAATAGAGGAATAAATATTCGTTTTTTCATTTACTGACTTCTTTATGCATTTCTCTAATACTGTTATAGTTAGAATCATATCCAATTATGAATTTATCGATTAGAAGTTTGTCAATTATAATTTTCCCTAATGAATCTTTATTAATGTTCAAAAAGAAATCCTGTAGTTTTCTTTTTAAATTTCCATCTAAATTTGTCGGAACAACAAGTGGCGGTATTCCAAAATCAGGTGAAATATTTATTATTTTCAAATATTTAATTTTTTCTGGATAAAAGACTTTATTATAATTAAATATTAGAGCATCAATACTCGCTCCATCAATAATTCCTTTTGAAACTAATTGCATTGAAATATCGTGTCCATAGGAATAAATTGTTTTCGAAAAGTAGGAATCTGGCTTTTTACCAAGTTTTTTAATAACATATTTTGCATAGAGAGTGCCTGAATTGGACAATGGATCAGTGTAAGCAAATGTTTTTTGCTCTAAATCTTCTATTTTATTTATTTTACTTTGTTTATTTACAATTATATAACTATTATAAAAAGGTTTATTACTATTAACTGGAACCACCAATATCTGAATTTTGTCTTTTACATGGCTTTCAATATAAGCTCCCGAACATATCAATGCTAAATCAACGCGATTTTGGATTAGCAAGTCATTTATTTCATGATAGCTCTTCCTTTGAACAAATTCAACTCTTATTCCTAATTTTTTTGACATGTATAAGAACAAATCTTGGTAAATTATAAGAGTTTCTTTTGGAGAAAGCATTGAAGAAACCGCCACTGTAAGTATTAATTCTTTGCCATCATTATTTTTAATTTCAACATTATTGTTATCATTTATTACCTTAATCTCTTTTACAGTTTTATTATTACAAGAGTAGTAAACAGTCATTACTATAGATAAAAACAAAATTAATTTAAAATTTAATTTTTTAAATATTTTTAATATCATTGTTGAAAATTGTTGCATTAGGATTGCAAATTTAGTAAAATTATATCATTGTTATCCGATATAATTTAGTAGATTTCTCCCTTCGGTCGAAATAACAAGGGAAGCTAAGAGATTATAGGAGGGTTGGGGTTGATGGTAGCGAAGCCACCATCAACCCCCACCAAAAAATCGCAACTAACTGATTTTCATTTCGAGCTCAGAGAGGAATCTTTGATTTTTTTATTGGATAATTTTACTCGGACAATGATGAAATTATATAATATTTATTTAAAAATAATTCAACCAACATTAATTTTGTTTTTATCTTTACAAACTGATAATAATTATTTTTATAAGACCTTTAAAAGCCTAATACCATGACAGAAGAATCCCAGATGTTGCTTGAAATGACAGAGGATAACATGCAAGGATCTATTGTTCATCTCGAAAAAGAGTTGCACAAAATAAGAGCCAGTAAAGCTAATCCTGCAATGCTCGACGGAGTAAGTATTGAAGTTTATGGCTCTGTGATGCCTTTAAATCAAGTTTCAAATATTAGCACTCCTGACCCAAGAACTTTAGCTATTCAGCCTTGGGACAAAAATAATCTTTCTGCTATCGAAAAAGCCATTATCAATTCAAATCTTGGTTTCAACCCTATGAATGACGGGCAAATTATAAGAATCAATGTACCAATATTGACCGAAGAGAGAAGACATTCTTTAATAAAAATGGCTAAAAATGAAGCTGAACTTGCAAAAATTAGCATAAGAACTCATAGACGTAATTCTAATGAAGAGGGTAAAGCTTTAGAAAAAGAGGGCGTTTCGGAAGATGAAGTGAAAATATTACAAGAAAAAATTCAAGACCTTACTAAACATTATATCGACAAGATTGAGAAACTCTTGGAAGAGAAAGAAAAAGATATTTCGACTCTATGATGGAATAAGAATTTTTCAATTCTCCTTAAAATAACATGCTGGAAAATTTTTTCTGAAAACATTTATAATCCTTCGGTGCAATTTCGACAAATGTCAATTTTACTTCTATCAGTTAGTATCTGTTGCATAAAGCTTTGATAAACTTTACTTTCAAGTATGTTTTTATAATCTGATGTAAGAATATTTCCGAATCTATGCTCAGCATCTTTATCGAAACAGCAGGGCACTACACTCCCGTCCCAAGTAATTACTGAACTCGACCACGACCTAAAACAATGATTTGGAAGATGACTTTTTATTCTATATTTTCCAGGCTCATATTCCTCATAACGCGAATATTTTAAATTGCCTGGCATCAGTTCATTTCCATTTTCAAATTCATAAAGTTGAGCAGTTTTAAGACTAACTTTATCAACGCCAAGTTTCCTTCCAAGTTTTTTTATCTCGTCAATTTGATGTTCATTATGCTTAAAAACAATGAATTGCAACTCCACAAAAGGAGTTTGCGATTTAGAAGTTTTGCGAAGTTTAATTAAATTTTCAATATTTTTTAAAACCATCTCAAATTCTCCGCCGCGGCGATATTTAGCGTAGGTTTCGGCATCAGCTCCATCAAGAGAGACTATAAGTCTATCGAGTCCAGATTCGATAATTTCTTTGGATTTCTCTTCAGAAAGAAAATGTGCGTTGGTGCTTGTACCCACAACAATTTTTTTTTGTTTTAGCATTTTTACAAATTCTGTAAATTGTTTATGCATAAGAGGTTCTCCCTGAAAATATAAAGTTACATAGAATAAATAATCTCCCAATTGTTTAATGATTTCTTCCATGGTTTCACGCTTGAGCATGCCTGTTGGCCTCGAAAATTTTCTCAAACCCGAAGGGCATTCTGGACATTGCAAATTGCACGTTGTTGTGGGTTCAATAGAAATAGATGCTGGCATTCCTCTATGATTTGCATTTCGATTTATTCTTGAAATCAGATATGAAAATTTTATTAAATAAAAATTTGTTAGTTTCTTAAATGTTAGAGTTTTAAGAAAAGAAATATTATAAATGGTGGAGTATAAATTCAAGGATAATTCTTTTAAAAATGTTTATATAAATCCAATTAGACGAGCTAACAAATGTAAAGAAAATTATTTGAGTGGAAATTTATTAATTTTGAGAAATCTAAAAAAATCGAATTTATTTTGAATCAACAAGCTTGGCTGTTTCAAATTCTTTGGAAGTTAAGCTTGAAACCACTTCTTTCTTGTATTTTAGAAATTCTGAGATTTTATCTACTGGCAAAGTAAGCATGAATTTATTAGATTCGCTGGCTGGTATAACATCTTTTCTATATTGAGGATTCATAAGTTCCAATTTAGAAACAGGGATATCTATCAAATCTGAAATTTCTTGAAATGTATATTTCTCGTTAATATAAAGAGTATCAAGGCTATTAAAGTTATCAATTGCAAAATAAGCTTTCGGAATATTATGTTCCATTGAGTAATTCATCATATAATTAATGGCAATAAAAATAGGAACATAATTGCGTGTTTCACCAGGAAGATACTGTCTAATTGTCCAATAATCGGTAATGCTGTCGGCACGTTTTATAGCTTTATTCACATTTCCTGCGCCAGAGTTGTATGCTGCCAAAACTAAATTCCAATCGTGATAAACATTGTACAAATTTACAAAATGCCTGCATGCGGCATCTGTTGCTGCCCAAACATTACGACGGTCATCCAATTTAGAGTTGCAGGTAAGGCCATAGTCTTGGCCAGTTCCTGGCATAAATTGCCAAAGCCCTACTGCTCCAGCTCTTGATGTAGCATTGGTATTTAATGATGACTCCACTATTGCCAAATATTTAAGCTCTTGTGGAAGTTGATATTTATCGAGCAACTCTTCAAAAATGGGAAAATATAATGATTGCATTGCTAATACTCTTGAAATCATGCTCGATTGCCTTTTGGTAAAATATAAGATGTAATTTTTCACATCTTCATTAAATTGAAGGTCGAAAGGAGATACAACGTTCAAAGCATGCATTCTTTCCATATAGACTTTGTCGTCATATATTGGAATAGAATCTGAAGAAAAAATATAACCAGATTTTTGTTTGATTGGATTTTTATAGTCTAAAGTAGAAAAGTATAAACTATCTATGAGGTCAATTATATCAATATGATTTACAGATGTAATGCTATCAATTTCAGGTATATAAATTTTATTTTTAGCATCAAGGCTGCTGCTAATAAAAAATAAAAATAATAATAATGCTGATAATTTCATAAGAATAAAATTAGGTATTTAGTTTATTCAACTATTGTTCAATTGGTCTAAATACAAACCTGTAAATGTTAATAAAATTATAACCACCCAAAAGGTATAAAAACGGAACTAATTGCCAGAATCTTTTTTGTCTTCTTTGCCTTCTTTGTCTTCAGATTCTTTGGAACTTTTTTTAAATTCGTTAATTCCTTGTCCAAGACCTTTCATAAGTTCAGGAATTTTCTTGCCTCCAAAAAGTAGCAATACAATAATTAAAATAATTACTATTTGCCATGGACCTATTATACCCAATAAAATATTTGCCATTTCTCAAATAATTGATTTGTTCGTCGGGCAAAGATAAGATAAATATTTTATCTGACCGTTTAAAAATAAAATATCTTTGTGAAAGTGAATTAAATTTTACAATCAATGAAGAAACTTACACTCGATTTTTATGAGCAAAATTCTATGAGTTCAATAGGTATTAGCTGTCAATTGACTGATTATAAGATGTTATTCAATATAAATAAAACTCTTAAATATCAATTTAAAAGGGTGGATAATTTGGTTATAAATGTTGCAAAAATCAAAGGAAGTTTCTCTTTATATTTTTTTGACGACCTGTCAAATGAACGTAAAATATATCTTTTATCTAACAATGACAATGGTAATATTCTAATTTCCGAGTTAAAACAGTTTGATTACTTTTTCATTGTGGACAGCAACGCAGATGATGATTATATGAATGAAATTGCCAAAAAAATCAAAGGCATAAGCCAAGTAATATTTACACAAAACATTGATTTAGAAAAGGTTAAAAATTATGATGTTTTTTGTGAAGAATTTGATTCGCATATTGATACTATTTAGCTCAAAAATATCCTCCAAATTTATTCTTTAACTCTTTTCCATTTCAGGGTATTTATCATCCATCGTGGAATTGAATTTTGAGGGTCTCGACCTTTCAAATTTATGAACAAGCCCCATTTTTTTATTATGGGCACTTTATGTGTTTCTACAAATTCTAATGGTGTTCCATCGGGGTCAGAAATATAGGCAAAATGGCCTGCTGCATCGCCCATATCAAATGAGTTAGCACTATCGACAGTGAAAGGAAAACCCAGAGATTCAGACTCTTGCTTTAAGTTTTTGATTCCAATTACGTCAAAACAAATATGTATAAAACCAGGATCTCCCCAAACTCTATTTTCATAAATTCTGCTTGCATTTCCTTCCAGAAGCTGAATTAATTCTATTTGTGTTGCCCCATAAAATTTAGAGAAACTACCATGACGCGTTTTTGAATGTGTTAAAAGCACTCTTCTAAATTTTCTTTTTCCTCCTTTTAAAGAGTTAAAATCTTCAAAAATATCAGTAGAATCGTAAATAATTTTATCATAATTAAGCAATTTCCCATACACATTTAAAGCAGTTTCAATATTGCTAACGCCAATGATGGCACCAAAAACTCCTCCAGAAGAAAATTTTGTTTTTTCATATATTTCTGCCTCCTCAATAAATTGGAAAATATTGTCGAAAGCATCTTTCACAAAAAAGAAAGGAATTTGGTTGGGTGTTTCTTTAATTTCAGAAATAATATTTATTCCTTTAGCTTTGAAATCATTAAAAGCGAGCTTTACGTTTGCGGTTTTCATTTTAACAATGTGAATGCCTAAATCGCCCAAGTAGCATTCTTCATGAATTTTTTCGGGTGCTTTCCCAGTATGTTGCCAAATTTCAAAACCACCACCACCTTGAAAATTTAATGCAAGAATTGCATGTCGTTCGCAAGTTTTTCCTTGAGTGTAATGTAACATTAGTTTTGCCGTTGCTTTTTCATCAAAAGCCACAATATCCATCCCAAAATTCTTTCGATACCATTTAAAAGCCATTTCAGCATTCTCAACTCCAACACCAATTTGCTGAATGCCTGTTATATATTTTTCACTTTTCATTTCTCATAATATTGAACTGCAATATTAAATGTTTTGCCAATAAATAAAGACCAAAGATAATTTTTTTATTTCATCCTTTAAAAAAACATATTTATATGGTTATTTAAAGTGATGCAATTTTATGTAGCAATCATATTTACAATTTCCACAAATTCTCGATATCCTAATTGTTCAGGTCTTTTTTCAAAAATTTTGTCGGAAAGAAGATTTTCATCACTTACCATCTTTTTTAAGCTGGTTCTAAGCATTTTACGTCTGGTATTAAAGGTAGTCTTTACTACTTTTATAAAGAGCTTTTCGTCACATCCAAGCAAAAAATTTTCTTTTCTTGTCATGTGCAAAACCCCAGACTGCACTTTTGGTGGTGGCGAAAAAACCGATGGAGGCACTGTAAAAAGATAACTAACTTCATAGAAAGCTTGAGCCACTACGCTTAAAATTCCATATAGTTTAGAACCTGGTTTTATGGCGATTCTCTCGGCCACTTCCTTTTGAAACATACCACCAAACTCTGGAATTAACTCTCTGTTTTCTATGGCTTTAAAAACTATTTGGGTTGAAATATTATAGGGAAAATTGCCAATGATAGCAAATTCCTCTCCGCCAAAGAAATCATTCATTTCTGTTTTTAAAAAGTCTTTAAAGATTATGTTTTCCTTAGCAACAATTTTGTTATTTGTAAGATAATCAACCGATTCTTTATCAATTTCAACGACTTTAAGATTGTAATTTTTGTTAAGTAGAAATTCTGTCAGAACACCCATTCCAGGGCCAATTTCAAGTACATTTTTATTTTTCCCAGAAAGTGTAGAGGCAATTTTGTCGGCAATATTTTTATCTTTCAGAAAATGTTGTCCCAGATATTTCTTGGCTTTTACCTTCATAGTTTTATCTATTTTGAAATTGAAGATTGCTTGTCCTCAAGAAACTGTTGACAATATTTTTTAATGCTTTCTTCTATTGGCATGAACTTAAACCCTGTTCTTTCCATCATTTTTTGACTTGAATATTTGTAAAAAGCATTGGCGCTTTTTGCTGTTTCTTTTGTTATAATTGGCTCTTTATCTGTAATGTACGATATAAGTGCCAGTAACCTCCAAGCTATTGAGCTCAAAAATGGTGAGGCATAATATGCGGGCTCTGCAACACCCAAATTTTTGGCAATACTGGAAAATAATGAATAATAAGTAATGTTTTCGGAAGATAAAATAAATCGCTCCGCATTAATTTCCGACTTCATTAAAACAAGCATTGCTTTAGCTACATCGGCAACATCTACATAACCATTTGTGCCTTTAGTAAAAAATTTCAAACCATTGTAAACCGTAGTAATCATTTCAGCGCTGCCTTTGTTCCAATCGCCAGCACCAAGAATTACGGAGGGGTTAACTATTACTGCATTTAGTCCTTCAGCAATACCACGCCAAACTTCCATTTCCGCTTCATATTTGCTTGCGGAATAAACCGAAGAGCCTTTTGATGAATTTCTATAATCTTTTTCGCTGGTTTCAGATTCACTATCAACTCGTCCCAAAGCAGCTATTGAGCTCACATAGCACAACTTACGAATTTTATTTTGCAAGCAAATATTTACAATATTCTTAGTCCCTTCTACATTTATTTCTCTAACTTTTTTTGCATCCTTCTTTTGAAAACTCACAAATGCAGCACAGTGATATACTTCCGCATCAGTTTCAATATTTTGTTCCAAAAAATAAGAATCCAAAATATCGCCTTCGACCCAATGAATTTTCTTTAAATAATTTTGAGGTTCTACAAATCTCCTTGAAAATAAATTTTCTACCAATTTTATATTTGAACCCACACGTTTAAGCGCCACAACTTCAGCACTCTCCACAAGTAATGCAAGCAAATTACTCCCCAACATACCAGTTCCACCAGTAACAAAAATCATCTTTAGAAATTATAATTCGAAATAATTCGATAAGATAAATTTAAACTTATTAAAATCCAAGGGTTTATGGATAATTTCATCTAAACCATAGGATAGGTATTTTTCCCTTTCCTCCTCTATATAATTAGCCGAAATGGCAACTATTACTGATGCTTTCAAATTATGAATTTTCTCAAAATTCCTGATATTTCTTGTAGCTTCAAGACCATCCATCACGGGCATATTAATATCCATAAGTATAAGTTCATAGTGGATTTCGGCATATTTATCCACAGCAATCTGACCATTATTAGCAAAGAAAAATTTGGCTCCATAACGCAATATACTGTAGCTCAATACTTTTTGATTAATAAGATTATCATCAACAATTAAAACCGATATATCTCGAATATTCTTCTTCACTTTATTTCTTTGCATGCAAACTTATGAATTATTATTGGCTAAAGTAAATAAAAATATTGTGGCAATATAAATTCCTTCAATCATGGTTTTTATGCCTTACAATAATAAGTTTTCCTCTTGCTAATTTTTATATCTTTGACTTATCAAAATCCTTAAATATGGCTGAATCTACTTTTTTTCCAAAAATTAAACTTATTGGGTTTTTTTTACTTTACGCATTCATTTTGTCATGTAATTCCATTTCAGAAAATGCGATAAATAAAAATAAACGTGAAATCTTATCTGTGATAAATGCTTCCTCCGAAGCATGGAACAGAGGAAGTCTTGAAGAATATATGAATGCTTATTGGCAATCAGATTCGCTGAAATTTGTGGGAGGCACAAGTATTAGTTTTGGTTGGAAAACAACACTTGATAGATATAAAAAATCCTATCCTGATAAAGCATCTATGGGAATTCTCGAATTTCATGAAATTGAATTTGTGAATGTTAGCGATGATATTGCTGTAATTTCTGGTAGTTGGCATTTGAAAAGAGTCGGCGATAATCCAGAAGGTAGATTTACTCTAATACTTAAAAAATTCCGACAAGGCTGGCGTATAATCTACGACCATTCTTCTTGAAAAAATTTGATTAAGATTTTCTATAAAATAAATTCAGCTTCCACGGGGAATGGAAGCTGATTTGGGTGGTTATAAATGTTTGGGAAGTAAAGGAAATTTGTCAAAGCATTTATGGGTCTCAGACATTGCATAATTTGAATAGTTGCCTATTGCAATGGAATAAATAAACAATCAATGTGAATTTTATAAATTTTTGTCATGTACTTAGTTTATATTATTTAAATTAGATCCAAGGTTTGAACATTGGTTTATATAAATTAATAAGCCCACTGAGTGAACAGCGGGCTTACTCCCTTAACTAAATGAAAAAATTACTTGCCAAAATTAACTTTCGGCACAAGCAAAATGCGTTGGCACCTTGCTTGATTTCTTATACTACTAAGACCACAAATATAGCACAAAAATATAACAGGAATTAAATAATATTAAAAATAATTTAACATTCTTCATAAAATATGTGAAATATCAAAAATAATTCTATAATAGATTTGATATCAAATTAATGAGACTTGGTGATAACAATAGCTACAGCGATTCCAATAAGTATAGTGAGAAATTTATAAAAGTTAAATTTATGACTTTTATCGCTTTCAAATAGAATAATAGTTGAAATATGAAGAAAAATTCCAACCACAAAAGCCATTATAACACCATAATAATTTTCGGTATTAGCAAAAAAATTGCCAGCAATAAGGCTTGCCAAACTGCCTAAAGGCGCAGCCAAAGCAAAAATTGATATAAGTGCCAGCGATTTAATTTTACTATAACCAGCTTGCAAAAACAAGCTCATAAGTACAATAGCTATAGGCACATTATGAAATACAATTCCTAAAAGTAGGTAATTCTGTACATCAGCGTGTTGCTGAAATTCGCCCGAAAAGGGCATGCCTTCAAAAAAAGAGTGAAGTCCAATTCCAATGAGTAAAGCATAAGGATTTATTATTGCATGGCCATGATCTGACTTGTTATTTTCGCGACTATGAATATGTCCATGATCGACACCACCTGAAAAATACTCAATAATTATTTGAGTAAAAAAGCCTATAAGTACAATATAACCAAGTTGTTGAGAGTTTTCATCACTGAAAATATCTGGAATTATTTTGGTAAATGCCAAAGTCAATAAAAATGCTCCACTAAAAGTCAGAAGCATCCGAGTAGTTTTGGTGCTTAGCTTAATAAAGGACATGATTATACCAGTAAGCATTACACCTAAGAACAGGATTAGCATAGATAAGTAATTCATATTTAAGAAATTAATAAGCAAATTGATTTAGATAGTGAAAACGCAAAATTAGTAAATATTTTTTTAGGCTAAATCTATTAAATATGTTGAAATAATTTTGAACTCTATTAGTGCCAAAATATAGCCATCAAAGTTTTTTATTAATTGGCAAAAATAAAATTATAAGAAATAAAATTTATTACTTTTGTCGGCTATGCCATTAATTAAGAAATTATATATCGGCGACCACGGGGTTATTGGAGTTTGGAAAATCGAAGAAACAGTTGAAGAATTACTTTCTCAAATACATTTCTCTAACGGAGATAGTGCTACTTTTGAAAAGTTCAAAAACAAATCGCGCCAAGTTCACTGGTTAAGTTATAGGCTTGCCATCAGGCAATTGCTTGGCGACCCAAAAGAACAAGAATTTTATTATGATGAATATGGGAAACTGCATTTCAAAAATCACGACTATTTTTTATCGGTAACTCATTCAGGCAATTATTCAGCTGTGATAATAAATTATAAACATTCAGTGGGTATTGATATAGAGAAAATTAGCGACAGAATAAATAATATTTCATTAAAATTTCTTTCTGTAGAGGAATTGACAAAAGTTGATGACAAAGATTTTAAACAACTGACTTGTATGTGGAGTGCCAAAGAAGCTCTTTATAAACTTTATGGAAAAGGTGAACTAATTTTTGATAAGAACATTATTTTAAGTCCTTGCGCTAAGAATTCTGATAAAGGAAGTTTCATCGGCAAAATTATTAAAAATGATTTTTCACATTATTATGATTTTTGGTATTTTATGATTGAGGATTACATCTTAGTATATTGCGTTGATAGTGAAGAGGCTAAGGAAATAATATAAAAAAATGGATATCTATAAAAAAATCTTACAAGAAAGCGGAAGAAAAAAATTAGCACTGCTTATCGACCCTGATAAATGCAATCGCAAAAGTATCAAGAAGAGGCTTGAAATTGCCAATAATTGTAAAGTGGATTTCATTTTTGTTGGAGGCAGTCTTTTAAATTACGATTTAATGGATAAATGTATTGTCGCTATTAAATCGCTTACCAAAATACCCATAATCATTTTCCCTGGAAACGGAATGCACATAAGCCCAAAAGCTGATGCAATTTTATTCTTATCATTAATCTCAGGCCGAAATGCCGACCTATTAATTGGCAATCATGTTCATTCAGCACCAATCATTAAAAAATTTAATTTGGAAGCCATACCTACTGGATACATGATTATGGAAAGTGGTCATATAACTACAGCCCAATATGTTAGCAATAGTATTCCTTTGCCTCGCAGCAAACCTGATGTTGCCGTTAGCACTGCCATAGCTGGCGAAATGCTTGGGCTTAAAGCTATATATATTGATGCTGGCAGCGGTGCCGAAAATCCAGTGCCTTCAGAAATAATTACTGCCGTTAAAAAAAATATAAACATTCCGTTAATAATTGGTGGTGGAATAAGAACTCCAGAGGCCGCAAAAACTGCCACTGCTGCTGGTGCCGATATCATTGTAATTGGAAATGCCGCAGAAGAAAATCCAGAATTATTAACACTAATAAAAAACTCTATCTGATGAAATCATTTAGGTATTATTTCCCATTTTGCAAATTATTTTACTTTTGTCAATTATTTAATTTCGATTAAAACTCATCCAATGAATATCATTTTAAAAACTTTAATCTTTCTACTGTTTATTGCTATTTCACTAAATATTGATGCTCAGAAAAAAAAATTTACCTTAAAAGATCCCTACACTAATGCAGGCGTATATCCTGAAAGATTAAGCCAACTGCAATGGCTCACCGACGAAAATTCATATAGCTATGTTGATGATAGCCTTCTGATGAAAGGATTCCCTTCTGGAAAAGATCAGAAAATATTATCTATCAGTGATTTAAAAAGAGATTTTGTGATGTCAAACATCATCCCACCTCAAAAAATTCCTCGCATGAGTTGGATAAATAAGGATATCTTGCAAATAATTTTGAGAGATACAATTTATAATTATTCAATTGGAAGTCATCTTGTTGCAATAAATAATTTATATAAATCAGAGAGTGAATATATTAAAATACAGGATGTTACAGGAGATGTAGCTTTTACAGAAGGTCAAAATTTGTATATTTATTCCAAAAGTCAAAAAATTGTAGTTACCAATGACAATATTCCAGGAATTGTAAACGGACAAACCGTTGCACGAAGTGAATTTGGTATAACTCACGGAATTTTTTGGTCTCCAACAGGTTCAAATCTTGCATTCTACAAAAAAGACGAATCAATGGTTACCGAATATCCTTTGGTGGATATCGACCTTAGGCCAGCGAAAGTTGAATATACACGCTATCCAATGGCTGGCATGACAAGCGAAGAAGTGAAAGTGAATATTTATAATTTGGCCACAAAGAAAACTATTGAAATAAAAACAGGCTCGCCCAAAGATCAATTTTTGACTAACATCACTTGGAGTCCAGATGAAAAATACATTTATATTGCTGTTTTAAACCGCCAACAAAATCATTTATGGCTCAATAAATATGATGCAGCAACAGGGAAATTTGTAAAAACTTTATTTGAAGAAACTAACGAGAAATATGTAGAACCTCTCGAAGGATTACATTTTTTGAATGGTAGCAGCGAAAAATTTGTGTGGATGAGCCAACGCGACGGATGGAATCATGCTTATCTTTATGATAATGAAGGCAAACTTATAAAACAAATCACCATTGGCAACTGGCTTGTAAACGAATTTATTGGATTTAATCCCGATAATTCTATGCTGTATTTTACTTCCACCAAAGAAAGTCCCATCGAACTTCACCTGTATTCAATAGAAATGAATTCGGGCAAAATCAAAAAACTTACCAACAATCACGGAACACATAATGTTTCATTAAGCTTTGATAAAGAATACTTTACTGATAATTATAGCAACTATTATGAGGTTGCAAGCGAATACGTATTATCGGATAATAAAGGTAAGAAAATTAAAACACTTTTGAAAAGCAAGAATCCTCTTGAAGATTATAATATGGGCAAAACCAGCATTTCAACTATTAAGGCTGACGACGGCAGCGAACTCTATTACCGACTTATAACGCCAGCTAATTTCGATGCATCAAAAAAATATCCAGTAATTGTTTATGTCTATGGCGGACCTCATGCCCAAATGGTTACCGATAGCTGGCTTGGCGGTGGTGGATTTTTCTTGCAATATTTGGCTACTCAAGGTTATGTTGTCTTCACTCTCGACAACCATGGTTCTGCAAATAGAGGTTTTGCCTTCGAAAGTATTGTTCATCGGCAGTTAGGAAAGGCAGAAATGAAAGACCAAATGAAAGGTATCGAATTTCTGAAAACACTTTCTTATGTAGATACAAATAGAATTGGTGTAAATGGCTGGAGCTTTGGTGGTTTCATGACGACTTCGCTAATGACAAATTTTCCAAAAACCTTTAAAGTTGGTGTAGCTGGTGGCCCAGTTATCGATTGGAGTTATTATGAAGTGATGTATGGCGAACGCTATATGGATATGCCACAAGAAAATCCCGAAGGCTATTCAAAAACTTCTCTTCTCGATAAAGCAGGAAACTTAGAAGGACATTTGCTCTTAATTCATGGCACGGTGGATCCAACAGTAGTGTGGCAGAATAGCCTGATGTTTATCAACAAATGCGTAAAAGCAGGAAAACAAATAGACTATTTTGTTTATCCAGGGCACGAACACAATGTTAGAGGTTATGATAGATTGCATCTCGACACAAAAATTTTCAATTATTTTCAAGATTACTTATAACATAATACGATTATGGAATTTACAGCTCAACAAATAGCAGGTTTTATCGATGGAAAAATTGAAGGAAATCTGGATGTAACAGTCAATGCCTTAGCAAAAATTGAAGAAGGGAGAAAAGGTTCAATTTCATTTTTAGCCAACCCAAAATATAACCACTATCTGTATTCAACAGAATCATCTATTGTTATTATCAACGAAGATTTTGTTTTGGAAAGTGATGTTTCGACCACACTTATAAGAGTAAAAGATGCATACACAGCTTTTGCCAAAGTACTCAATGCCTATCAAAAAGCAACTTCTAAAGTAAAAGCTGGGATATCTTCTCTTGCATTTGTGCACTCATCAGCCAATATTGGCAAAGATGTTTATATTGGTGAGTTTGCTTTTATTGGAGCAAATGCTTCCATTGGCAATAATTCTTCTATTTATCCACTATCATATATTGGGGAGAATGTAAAAATTGGCAACGATTGCTTAATTCATCCCGCGGTTAAAATTCTTGATGATTGTTTAGTTGGAAATCAGTGTACCTTTCATTCGGGTGTGGTTATTGGTTCCGATGGTTTTGGCTTTGCTCCTCAGCAAGATTCAGATTTTAAAAAAGTTGCGCAGGTAGGAAATGTAATAATTGAAGATAGAGTTGAGTTAGGAGCAAATACTACGATTGATAGAGCTACCATGGGTTCAACAATATTGCGCCGTGGGGTAAAACTCGACAATCTATGCCAAATAGCGCATAACGTTGAAGTGGGAGAAAATACTGTTATGGCTGCTCAATCAGGAATTGCAGGTTCAACAAAGGTTGGCAAAAATTGTATGTTTGGCGGTCAAGTGGCAATAAATGGCCATATAGAAATTGCTAATGGAGTTAAATTGGCTGCCAAATCTGGCGTTGCTGGCACAATAAAAAAAGAAGATGTTGTGCAAATGGGAGTGCCATCTTTCGATCATAAAGAGTATGTCCATTCTTATATTTATTTTAAGAAATTGCCATCCTTAGTAAAACGAATTGAAGAACTGGAGAAAGAATTACAAAACCTAAGAAACTCCTAATCTATATTTTAATTGAATTTAATGCTAAATGTGGAATTCTTAATTTCGAGCATTTCTCCGATTTATTCATTCTCAGTTTAAATAAATTAAAAATAAATAAAAGGTTTTTAACAAATATTCATTTTATAATAATCTGCTATATTATTGATTAGTAGAATACTATATTTATTGGTCTTGCTATTTAATAAATTATTACTTTTGCCGTTTGTTTAAAACTTTTATTAATTCAAGATAATTTACATTTGATGAACGAAAAGCAAACAACCTTATTGAAAGAGGTGGTAATTAGCGGTATTGGACTGCATACGGGAGTAATTGTGGATATGAAGTTTAAGCCAGCAGAAGCTGACTTTGGTTATGTGTTTAAAAGAATAGATGCTGATGGTCAGCCCGAAATACCTGCTTTAGCAGAGTATGTTGTAGATACGGCCCGAGGAACAACTTTGGGACTCAAAGGAGTAAGAGTTGCAACTGTTGAACACACCCTTGCCGCACTTGTGGGCTTAGGAATTGATAATGTTTTAATTGAAATGAATCATGAAGAAACTCCAATCTTAGATGGAAGTTCGAAATATTTTGTTGAAGCTCTCGAAAAAGGAGGAATCAAAGTTCTGGAAGTTGATAGAAATTATTACGATATTGAAGAAGTAATATCATTTAAAGATGATAAAAGACAAACGGAATTGACAGTTATTCCAGATGCAAACCGCCGTATTTCAGTAATGATTGATTACGACACCAGAGTTCTTGGAACTCAAAATGCGGAGCTAAACGATTATAAAAATTTCAAAGAAGAAATCTCAAAATGCCGAACATTTGTATTCCTGCATGAACTAAAATACCTTCTTGACAATAACCTTATCAAGGGTGGCGATCTTTCTAATGCTATAGTCTTTGTAAACAAAGTTGTTCAGCAAGAGGAGTTAAATCATCTTGCAAAATTATTCAACAAACCTACTGTTGAAGTTTTAGAAAGAGGAATATTAAATAATGTAGAGCTACATTTTAATAATGAGCCAGCAAGACATAAACTCCTTGATGTAGTGGGAGATATGGCTTTAATTGGCAGACCCATAAGAGGTCGCGTAATAGCAGTTCGCCCTGGCCATTCGGCAAACGTTGAATTTAGTAAACTTATACGCGAGAAAATAAAAGAGTCGGAAACCAAAGCTCCGAGGATTGATTTGAACGCCAAACCTCAATTTGATATAGAAGCCATAAAAAAAATGCTTCCTCATCGCTCACCTTTTTTACTCGTAGATAAAATAATGAAAGTAACTGAAACAACGGTTATTGGAGTTAAAAATGTAACCATGAATGAGCCATTTTTTGCCGGACATTTCCCCGATGAGCCTGTAATGCCTGCAGTTTTGCAAATTGAAGCTATGGCGCAAAGTGGTGGAATATTAGTGCTTAGTCAAGTTCCAGACCCTGAAAATTATATGACATATTTTTTAAAAATAGATAATGTAAAATTGCGTCATAAAGTTGTACCAGGCGATACATTGGTTTTTGACCTTAAATTGCTTTCACCCGTGAGACGTGGATTATGTCAAATGGGAGGCAAAGCTTGGGTAGGAGATAAAATAGTGATGGAAGCAGAAATGCTTGCTCAAATAGTAAAAAAGAAAAATTTATAGTTATGAATCAACCACTTGCTTATGTTCATCCGCAAGCTAAAATAGCAAATAATGTAGTTATTGAACCATTTGTAACCATTCACAAAAACGTAGAAATTGGTGAAGGAACATGGATAGGCTCTAATGTTACAATAATGGAAGGTGCCAGAATTGGGAAAAATAATAAAATATTTCCTGGAGCTGTTATTTCTGCCATTCCTCAGGACCTAAAATATAACGGAGAAGACACTCTTGTAAAAATTGGCGACAACAATATTATAAGAGAATTTGTTACCATAAACAGAGGAACTAAAGCAAATTGGGAAACAGTTATTGGTGACAATAATTTGCTTATGGCTTATTGCCATGTTGCACACGATTGCATAATCGGTAACAATTGCATATTAGCAAATGCTGCTACCCTTGCTGGTCATATTATGGTAGGCGATTGGGCAATAATTGGTGGTTTAGTTGCTGTGCATCAGTTTGTTAGTATTGGCGAACATACCATGATTTCAGGTGGTTCTTTAGTAAGAAAAGATGTTCCTCCTTTTACCAAAGCTGCTCGTGAACCACTTTCTTATGTGGGAATTAATTCCATAGGATTAAGAAGAAGAAATTTTAGCTCAGAGAAAATTAATGAAATTCAAAATATCTATCGTTTTCTTTTTCTGAAAAACAATAATGTTTCACAAGCAATTAGTGCAATAGAAGCAGAAATGCCAGCCTCCAAAGAACGCGATGAAATTATCTCTTTCATCACTAATTCAAGTCGTGGTATAATGCGTGGCTACTTGAAAAGTTAATATTAAATTGGGAAAATTAGTTTTAGAAAAGGCAGGAAAAAAATTTCGTAAGGAATGGATTTTCAGAAATTTGGATTATTCTTTTGAAGAAAATAAATCCTATGTCATTCTTGGACCCAATGGCTCAGGAAAATCAACTCTTCTAAAACTCTGCGCTTCCTATATAACCCCTACCGAAGGCCTTGTTAAGTATATTGAAAACGAAAACGAAATATCGCAAGACTTTATTCACCAGCATATTACCATGGCTACACCTTATATGGAGTTGCCTGAAGAATTTACACCATTAGAAATTCTTGATTTTCATCTTGGATTTAAAACTTTTTACAATTCAATGAGTAAAAGTGAATTCCTTGAGCTGGTAAATTTAGTAGATGCTAAAGATAAACCACTGAATAAATTCTCCAGTGGCATGAAACAAAGATTTAAAATTGGGCTTGCTATTGTTTCAAAATCGGATATGCTTTTTCTCGACGAGCCAGTTATAAATCTTGATGCTGCCGGAATTTCACTTTATCGCAATCTTATAACAGAATTTAATAAAGACAGAATAATAATAATTTGCTCAAATAACATTGAAGCTGAATTTGATTTTTGCGATTCTCAAATAAATGTTGAGCATTTTAAAAATTAATTTATCAAGGAATAAAAACCATGTATGTAAAAACTTATCATCATAATTTCGCCAGTATTTAGTCATTTGTTAATCCCCTACATTGTTGCAATCTTATTAGCAATAACTATGGGTGGAAGTGGCACAGGCCCATCATTTTCAGCAGCCTATGGTGCCAATGTAGTAAGAAAAAGTTTGATTCTTGGGCTCATTGGGATTATGGTTTTTTTAGGTGCCATTATAGCTGGAAAAGCGACTGCAACCTCAATGGGAAAAGGATTGTTGCCTCCTGAAATGATGTCTTTTACAATCGTTTCCATAATTCTATTTTCGGTAGCAATAACAATGCTTATAGCAAATGTTGCCTCAGTCCACAAGCCAAGCTACAGTTCTTGCTATTGTGGCACCTGCATTATATTTCGACAACTTAAATACTGATAAACTTTTTGCCGATATTTTGCCAATGTGGTTCGTGCATCCAATAATTGTTTTTTTTATTAGTCTTTTTCTTGGCAAATTTATTTATAAGCCAATGCGGCGGCGAGGTTATACAATGTCGAGAGCCCAAAATGCTAATATGCATCCCATTTATAATGGTTTAATTTTACTAATGTCGTTATATGTTGCTTTTCCAATAGGTTCAAATAATGTGGCAAATGCCGCTGGACCTATTGCTGTAATGACAGCTAATGAACTTCATATTTCTGGAACAGCAAGCTTTAATTTAATAGTTTTATTATCGACCTTAATTGTAGACCCAAGCTTTGGAATTGGAAGCTCCATATTTGGGCATAAGATTGTTCAAAATACAGGCAAAGAAATTGTTCTTTTCGGTAAATTTGAGGCTGTTATTATAGCATTTGTCTCAGCAAGCCTATTATTATTTGCTTCATTATCAAAAGGAATTCCTTCCTCTTTAGTTCAGCTAAATGTTGCAGCAATTTTAGGAATCGGAGTAGCTAAATTGGGCATCAAAAATATTTTTAGAAAAACGCAAGTAAGGAAGTTTTTTTTAATGTGGATTATTGCTCCTACAATAGCTTTTTGTTTAGCTCTTATTCTAACTTACCTTGCAGATAAATTTGGATATTTGTAAAATTAATTTTTGAGTAAATATAAAAATAAAGCCTCTAACAAATTGATGTTAAAGGCTTTAATTGTTTGAGGTCTCTTCCAGATTCGAACTGGAGTGAGCGGTTTTGCAGACCGGCGCCTAGCCACTCGGCCAAGAGACCTTTCTCTTAAATGGATTGCAAAACTATGAAAAAAAACACTCTTTCGACAAAATAATTCTGTTGCCTACAAATCATTTTCCATTGCTGTAAATAATCATTTACCGTAAAACAAAAACCTCAACACATTGTGTTGAGGTTTTTTGTTTCCTTATTTTATATAAGGCTAAAGCAAAATCTTTTTCGAGATTTTATTAATACCGTCTTCAACGTTGATAAAATAAATGCCGGATGCATTTCCATTTATATTCATGCGTACAACTTGGCTGCCTTTTTTGTTGCTTATGGACTCGTTAATAAGCTGTCCGTTTGAGTTATATACAGAAATAACTGAGCTTTGGTCGTTAGCTTTGTTTAGATAAATATCTAATTGATTATTTTCAGAAATAACCTTAATAATATCAAGTGAGTTATTACCATCAGCATTTACAAAAATCATTTTGCTAAGGTTTGCTTTTCCATCAAAATCAATTTGTTTTAGTCTGTAATAAACTATTCCATTGGAAACATTATTGTCTAAAAAGTTGTAATTCAATATAA
>Ga0210044_10002938_pt1 | contig 24728 bp, 23 predicted proteins | sample CryGey13umfilter_2_FD_183959 | JGI IMG/M metagenome (GOLD analysis project Ga0210044, IMG submission 183959) | Groundwater microbial communities from aquifer in Utah, USA - Crystal Geyser 4/9/14 3 um filter (SPAdes) (version 2) | ecosystem: Environmental > Aquatic > Deep subsurface >... | reverse complement strand
ATAAATAATAATGGAAAATAGGAATAAAGCCCCGACAAAAAGGAAGAAAAATTTAACAAGGAATATTTGATGTATTTTTAACAAAGCTTGTACCCAACTCCACGAACTGTTTGTATGTACTCTTTTGTCTTACTCGGGTCTATCTTTTCTTTTAAGCGGTTTATAGCAACATTAACAGTTCTATACTGGTAAACTTCACTATCTCCCCATACATTTTCTAAAAGATAGTCACGGTCTAAGACACTGTTTTTATTAATAATAAATTCGTACAATAGGTCAAATTCTAATTTTGTAACATCTACGCTCTTTGCATTTACGAAGAGGGTTCTTCTATTTTTGTCTAGTAACAAATCTTTATAAGTAAGTGCACCTTCATTATATTTTTTTGCTGTTCTGCGCAGAAGTGCTTTAACTCTTAAAATAAGCTCTTTCATGTTGAAAGGCTTTGTTATATAGTCATCGGCTCCCCGCATAAAACCCTCTTCTACATCTAATTCGCTGTCTTTGGCACTTAAAAAAATAACCGGAGTTAAAATATTATCTTTTCGAAGTTGGGCTACAAACTCACTCCCTTCTACTCCGGGAAGATTTCTATCCATAATAAGCAGGTCAATCTCTTCTTCTTCTAAAATCTGGGCAACACCTTTTGTATTTAAAAAACCAATAGTGTCAAACTTTTCTTTTGATAGAGTATATTCAACTAACTCTAATAAATCTTCTTCATCTTCTACTATAACAATTTTAGCACTCATGAAATAACCTTTTATAGTGAGGGAGTATAATGCTGTATTTTATCGTAATTAGATTACACAATAATTACATATTGCCATAAATTAAGAAAAAACAGTTTATAATGATCGAAAATGTAGAAGGATAATATAGTGTTTGTGTCATCATATAATACTTACATTAGCACGAATTCTCAGAACAGGGGAATTAAAGAGAGGAGTTCCGAGAGAAGGAGGGATTCTTCATTTAAATCCAGCCCTTACCTACCCCAAGAAACACCGCAAAATAAAAGTTTAAATCTGCCTATAGATTATGTAATTAACAGTAAATCTTTTGGGAATAAACTTGAAATAGACAGACAAGAACAAGAACTTCAAAACCATAAAGAGGGCGAGCTCAGTAAATCAAAAGAGTTGACAAAAGAGTTTAAAAGCAACAACACTTTAAAAAGTGCCGAGCTTGCTTATAAAGAGGGCTCGAGCATATTTGCACTTTTAAGAAAGAGTCATCCGGCTATAGACCAAACACCTACAATAGACAAAAATCTTCCAAATGAAACTCAAGAGCTTCAAGAGCAAAATATGCGTCATATTATGGTCAATACTTATCTTTCGAATGATAAGTATTACCAGATAACTGCCTAAAACCTTATTCTTCTACAATATAAGGTCGTGCATCCACAAATTCATTTTTAAAGCCTCTGGATTTTGGAGCCATCTTAAAGAAGTATGTATTTGGTGCTACATTTTCCTCTGAAGCCTGTATTGTCCAAGGTTTGTCCAAGTGAATAGTTATTTTATAATCAACATATCTATTTCCTGAATTATCTGTTTTAACATTCACTAAAAAATAGTCTGAGTTTTGCGGTGTTTTTAAATTATTGTAATAAATATCTTTTATCCAATAGCTATAATAGTTAAAATGATATTTTTGACCAACATTCATATATACCTGTTCTGTTGTAATACTGTCGGGAACTGCTAATGAGCCATGTATTTCTACATTCGTTTTCGCTTCTTTAATTTTACTGACAGTATCTACGAACTGCTCAACATCAAAAGAACTTCTATTTGTGTACTTGATGTAATCGAGCATTGGAGCTTGACTTGCAGTTTTTACATCAAAAAAAGCTTTATCATAAGTTCTTCCGGCAACTGCTTTTGTCGGTTGTATTTTAGCGACAGCAATCTCAACAGGCTTCTCTTTATAAACTACTTTTTCCACTTCAACAAGTTTTTCAACAACAACCGGTTTATCTACATAAACAACTCTCTCTTGAATAACTACTTGTGGCTTTGGAGCCTCTTTTGGACAGTCATCAAAATCACAATCCAAATTTATAAATGCCTGCTTGGCAGCATCATTTGCACGAGTATAATCAGAAGCTTGAGCCAGTATAAATACCGATAGTAATGCAAAAACTATTTTTAACATGTTTTTCCTTTTTTGTTAATGTGTGTATATTATAATAAGCCATATTAAATCTAACTAAATTACTCTTCTGTCCAAGCATCGGTTTTGACAACTCTCGTATCATCAAAATACTTCAACTTAACAGCGCTAGAACATAGACCTTCACTAAAATCCATAATGACAATTTGGAGTATCTTTTTACACTTTTTGGGTATATCAAAATGTCCTTTCATTCCTGTCAAAAACTGTTTAAGCGGTATTTTTTCGTCCATGCCGATAACATTATCCCTACATCCGCTCAGTCCTATATCTGTTAAATAGACTGTGCCGTTTGCTATTTGAAAATCGTCCGTTGAGACATGGGTGTGCGTTCCGATAATCCCACTGACTTTAGCTTGCATCAGCATCATCATAGCTCTTTTTTCGCTTGTTGCTTCTGCATGAAAATCTATAAAAATATTTTTAATACCCTGAGTATGAAGTTCATCTACCGTAGCTTGCGCACATCTAAAAGCATTGTCTGAGTATGGCATAGAAAAGTGCCCTATCAGGTTGAGAACAGCCAGTTTTTCTCCGGCAACATCGTAAACTTTGCATCCTGTTCCGCTTACCTCATCAGGGTAATTATGCGGTCTAAGTAGTTCATGCGTATCAAAAAGAGCAATAACATCTTTTTTGTCCCAACTATGGTTTCCCCCGGTCATACAGTCGATTCCACATGCCACTAATTCATTGGCATTTTTAGCAGTCAAGCCAAAGCCATGTGAAGCGTTTTCATAGTTTGCTATCACAAAATCAACACCATATTCTGCCCTTATTTTTGGCAAATACATCTTCACCATATCACGACCTGGCTGACCCACTATGTCGCCTATAAAAGCTACTCTCATTATAAAACCTTTGGTTTGCTATTTCTTAGATAAATCAGTGTTGCTTTTATGATGTCATCATCATCTTTGCTCCGTGATTTTATGCTCTCTTTTGACTCATTTATATAGGTAAATGTAATATTTTGCCCGTAATTCATAATAGATTTTATATTATTATCTAGGCTCAGAATCTTTATAACCATCAGTTCAATAAACTGTTTTGTCGGGTTATCAAGTTCTCCAAATCTGTCGATAAGCTCCTCTTCTATCTCGTAAATTTCTACAACCTCTTCACATTGTGAGAGTCGTCTGTAGATATCTAAACGTAGCCTGTCCTCTTTTACAACCTCATCTGAAATGTAGGCTGAAATAGCCAACTTAATATCGACTTTTGCTTTTAGCGTCTGGGTCGTGTTACTGAGCACTTTTATAGCGTCTTCTAACATTCTGAGGTAAAGCGAATAGCCTATGTTTTTTATATGCCCGCTTTGAGCATCTCCGACCAAGTTACCCCCGCCGCGTATCTCTAAATCGTGGTAAGCCAGAACTGAACCGCTTCCCAAAAAGGAGTTTGACTCCAAGGCAAGAAGGCGTTTTTTTGCCTCGTCTGTCAGATTTTCTTTATTTTGTACTATAAAATAGGCAAAACCCTCGTAATGACCGCGACCGACACGACCGCGAAGTTGATGGAGGTCTGCCATACCAAATCTATCCGCTCCGTCGACTATAATCGTATTTACCTTTGGCATGTGGATTCCGGACTCGATGATAGAAGTCGCAAGCATCAAGTCATACTCTCCCGCTTCAAACTTCAGTAGCTCCTCTTCAGTTTTAGTCGCTGAAATTTGAGAGTGCAGCATTACGATTCTAAGGTCGGGCAAGAGTGCTTTTAATTTGCCGAATTTAATAGGCATGTGGTCTATAGAGTTGTGAACATAAAAGAGCTGTCCGCCGCGGCGAAGTTCTCTTAAAATAACTTCTTTTATTAACTTCTCTTCATACTCTTTTACAAAAGTTCTCACACCCTGACGCTCACTCGGCGGCGTTAAAAGCTGTGACATCGTTTTTATAGAACTCATAGCCTGATTGAGCGAACGCGGAATCGGTGTTGCACTCATGGAGAGTAGGTGTACATTGTGATACAACTCTTTTATCTTCTCTTTTTGTTTGACGCCAAACTTATGCTCTTCATCTATAATGACGACGCCGAGTTTTTTAAATTCAAGTCCAAAAAGAGAGTGAGTCCCAACCACCGCATCTAACTCTCCGCTGGCTATTGCTTTTATGATGTTTGTTTTGTCTCTTGTGCTTACAAATCTATCGAGTTTTGCCACTTTAATGCCTAAGTTGTCAAAACGTTCGGCAAGTGAGCGATAGTGTTGCGCTGAGAGTAGCGTTGTTGGAACAATAAGCGCTGACTGATAACCCGATTTATAGGCGGCGTAAATAGTGTTGAGTGCAACTTCTGTTTTTCCAAAACCGACATCACCGCTTAAAAGTCTGTCCATAATATGCCCAGATTCCATCTGAGTGATTATCTCATTTACTGCCTGCGTTTGATCCTCTGTGTATGAAAATCCTGCAAGGGACTGGAACTCTTTTAACTCTTTTTTTAAGAGAGTTATTTTAGGTGATTTAATTAATGCTCTTGCTGCTGCAGTGTTTACAATAGCTCCGGCGATTTCAAAAAGTCGTTTTTTAACCTTCTCTTTGAGTTTTCCAAAGCTCCCCTTGCCCAGCCTATCTAAAACAGGAACGGAGCCGCCTGAGGCAATGTAGCGGTCTATACAGTCAAGGTTTTCAACAGGGAGTAAAATTTTGTCATCGCCGACATATTTTATGACGATAAAATCTTTTATGCCGCCTAAAATTTCTGCCTGCTCAATGCCTTCAAATATACCGACCCCGTAATCTTCATGAACAACATAATCGCCTGTTTTTAAATCATCCAGAAGTATGGCACTTTTTCTTCGCCTTCTCTTTTTATCTGGTTTATTGAGTGAAATAATCAGTTCGTCTTTTGTGAGAATATTTAAAATATAAGGCGCGTAGACTTCATTTATATTTTGCAAATCAAAAAGTCCCACCTGTTTCATAGAGGCTTTATTTGCGGCGATAATAGTTATTTTTTTATTTTTATGTACTTTTAAAAGTGAGTCAATATCCACAACAACTATCTCTTTAAAGTTATCGGAGTTTGGTAAAATTTCTAGATTAAAAGAGTCTCTTGGAAGGGTTGGATTGTTGAGACCATAAGCATCTTTTAAAAGATTATCTAATTCACGTGAGAGTTTTACATTTTTATTTTCTAAAAAATTAGCAGCAAACTCTTCTAGGTACCAAAACCCAAGAGAAGAGATATCTTTGATTAAAGAGTCAAACTGAGAACACTCAACTCTTTTACTTAAAATATTAAATTCATTTTCATCAAGAGAGTAAAATGCAGCAAATATTTCAAAACTATCCAACTCCTCTTTTTGTGTTCGTTGCGATTCAAGTTCAAAAAACTTTATCTGCTCTATCTCATCATCAAAAAGAGAGACTCTAATCGGGAATTGTGCTGAGGGTATATAGATATCTATAATATCGCCTCTGTGAGATATTTCGCCCTCAACCTCAACCATATCTACGAAGTTATAACCCCAAAAAAGCATCTTCTCCTTAAAGGCTTTTACGTCTAATTTTTGTCCAAATTCCAAGGTAGTCGATTGTAACAGCTCAGGTTTTGGCATGTAAAAAAGCAATGTTTTAAGAGGTGAAATAATAAGAGGTTTTTTCTTTGCTGCGTAGTATTCTCTTAGGGCACTCAAGAGTTGGAGCAACTCCTCTTTGTAAGAGCGCAAATCATCGCCGAAAGTTGGACGAAAATCAGGAAAAACAAGCGCTTCTTTTTTAAAAAACTTCGCTACATTTGAGAGCTCTTTGGCCTCTTTAGAGTCTTCACAAACCAAAATTTCCATATCTTGATTTTGGTTCGTTTTAAAATATTCAAATAAAGCACTTTGAGACATAATTTTCCTGTTTGAGAAGAGTAAAAGAGAACTCTTTTACTTTATGATTTATTTATTTGAACTTTTGGAGCAGGAGAATTGGAGTTTTTAACAATACTATTTCCCTCAAAAAGCCCCTTTGCTTCAATAACAAGTTCTGAAGATTCAATGGTTCCATTTACCTTGCCCGCAGCCTTGATTTCAACTTTATCAGCCCTGATTTTTCCTTCTATAAAACCCTGAACAACTAGCCTTTTGGTAAAAACATCCCCTTTAACATGCCCATTTTTACCAATATTTACCTCTTTATCAGAAGTGATTATACCTTCAAACTCACCATCTACATAAAGGTTGCACGAGAGGTTCATCTCCCCTTTAATTATTGATCCTGCTGTGACAATAGTTGTGTTTGTATCGGTCTTTGTACTTTGAGTCTTGCTGTCGCTGTTAGTAAAGATTGCCATGGTATTTTATTTTCCTTTTCAAATATTTCATTATAATTTTTAATATTCCATTTTATAAACCAGAATGGATTAACTGTTCTAGAGATAAATCTAACTTCATAATGAAGATGAGGACCGTTGCTCATGCCGGTATTGCCGGTATAAGCCAACAAATCCCCTTTTTTAATAAACTGACCTGATTTTATCACAATTTCGTTTAAATGCCCAAAATAAGTTTTAAAACCGTAATTGTGCTGTAGTATTATCAGTCTGCCATAACCACTCCTGTTATGAAGTCCTGCATATTCAACAATTCCATCTGCCGTTGCATAAACTGGTGTACGCATCGCAGCCCTCATGTCAGAGCCACGATGCAACTCTCTTGTACCAAGAGTTGGATGAATTCTATAACCAAATTTACTTGTAATTCCCTTATATTCGATAGGGGAACCACTTGGGATAAACTGCAAAAGAGTTGCCATCTGTTGAGAATCCAATTTTGTCTTATTTACTCTTTCTATAAGTGGCACATCGGTTGCGTTTGACAAACCAATCATCTCCTCTATTTCTAGGAGTGAATCGGAGACCTCATTAAGCTCTTCTTTTTTTCTATCTAATGCTTTTTGAGTATTTAGCATATGTTGGTCTAGTTTTAAATTTTTTGATTGTAAGTTCGCGTAGGAAACTTCCATCTCTGATCGTTTTTTATCTATTTCATCAACTAAGTAATCTAAATATAAGATAGTCGCAACAGCAATTAAGCCAACCACTCCTAAAAATGCCGCTGCATAGAGTAGAGCTTTTTTTATAAAATAGTGCAAGTTAAACTGCTTAAGACCATTAGTGTCATGTATAGTGACGGTAAAGAGATTATTCATTATACTCCCGTAAAAAGGTTTCTACCACGCTAAAAGAGCCAAATACCAAATACTCTTTATCAGGTTTTACTGCTTTAAATTCTGAGTATTTTATCTCTAATTCATTTAAAGCTCTTTGAATAAACTCCTTAGATTCCACTCTCTCACCAACTATGTCAATAATTTCCACATGCCAAATAAGTGGCTTCAAAATTCTCAGTATCTCTTTATAATCTTTATCTTTATAACTGTTGTAAACCAATATATATTTTTTGCCCTCTAAGGCTTCGACTATGGAGTGCGCAGCTAAAGGATTGTGTCCAACATCTACTGTCACATTATCCGCTATTTTGCTTAGCCTGCCGAAAAGTCTTGCATTTTCAAAATTTTTACTCGAGTAATTGATTTTTAAAAATTTCAAAGCACTAATACTTAGTTTTAAATTCTCTTTTAAATAATTTACAAGAGATAATTGTTCAGAGATTTCATTGATTTTTTTCTCATCTTGTGTATTTAAAAAATCTTTTATAGCGTATATTTTTGCGTCTTTTTTTAATGCTATATCTTTAGCAATGAGCCTTACTTCTGGGAACTTTTGATTGGCTAATATAACACTGTTTTGCATGGCATTTAGCTTTGTGGTTGCTATAGAGTGTATGGAGTTGCCTAAAAATGCTTCATGGTCTAAGTCTATAGGGGTAACAAGCGTTAAAAGCTTAGGAAACACGGCCGTTGCATCATACTCTCCGCCAAGACCCGCTTCTAAAATAATATACTCACACTCATTAAATATCAGCATTGCCAAAAATGTTGTATATTCAAAATAACTGAGTTGTGCGGACTCTTTTTCGCTTAAAATCAGCTGCAGTTGTTTATGTGCAGATTCAAGCTCTTTGTTACTTACGTTATCTCCATTTAGCCATATTCTTTCGTTGAATTCTACTATATGAGGAGAGGTATAATGCCCTACTTTAAAACCTTTAGAAACTAGAGCAGCCGCTAAAAATCTGCCGGTTGTGCCTTTTGCGTTTGTCCCTACAATATGAACTATTTTTGAAATTTTAAAATGTGACTTTATCTTTTCATACACTTTAGGCATACGGGCATAGTCTATTTCAGTATAGTAAAGTGGCTTATTTTTTAAAAATTCTTCTAGCATTATTACTTATACGCAACCTGATTTCTTCCATCTTTTTTTGCTTTATACAAATACTCATCAGCAGAGTTTATAACATTTTGCACAGACGTATGTTTGAATCTTTCAGAAACACCAGAACTAACTGTTATCTCAATTCTCTTCCCCTTGTACATAAAACGAGCCGCTTCTACATGTTTTCTTACCTTTTGGGCAAAAATAACTCCGCCTTCAGTAGCGGTTTCGCTGAGTATTGCCAGAAACTCTTCACCGCCGTATCTTCCGACAACATCAACACTTCTTGCCTCTTTTTTAAGTATTTTTGCAAAAGCGGATAAGATAGCATCTCCTGCATCATGCCCAAAGTTATCATTAACATCTTTAAAATGGTCAAGGTCAAATAAAACAAGAGAGAAATTATGTCCATATCTCTCATATTCTGCTTCTTTAATCGCCAAAAATTCATCAAGAGCACGTCTGTTGTAGAGCTTCGTTAAAAAGTCTTCTTTGGACTCTTTTTTAACAGCCAGCAACTCTGCTTCAAGTATTTTTATTTTTTTACTGAGTTCATGTACTTCACTATTTTGTGTAATTAAATCTTTACTTAAAAGTTTCGTATTCTCTTCTAGTGCAATTGCAATTGTAAAAAGCTTTTTATGCGCAACCTTAAAATTTCCCGCAGACTTTTCAGTATATGATTCCAACTCTTTTTTTATATGCTGAATTTCAACAGTTGAGTTGTCGGAGCGCTCTATCATCTCAATCAGTCTAATGGAAAGCTTATCAAGAACCCCATCAAGTGACTCAACCATCTCCTTCACACTCTTCTTGTCAAGAGCTATTCTCAAAGAGATGGCAGATTTTATTTCACTTTCTATATTTGAAGTCTCGAGAATAGCTGGGTCATTTTTAATTCTTTCACTTAATGTTGCAATTTTATCATTTGCACTTGAGGCAATAGAAGGCATTAAAGAGAAGACTAAAAGAGAAGATATTCTAGATAAATCTAAACTTTTAGCAGACCCCGGAGAAGTCTCCATTGAAAGGTTTAAATTTTCAATAGTTTTTTTCAAGTCATGGCTCTCTACTGTTCCAAATATTTTTAGCTTTGCCAAAAAAGAATCGTCATAGGTAGTAATAAAATTAACCCACAACTGTCTAAACTGTTCTACTTGAGCAGCATTTGGGCTTGAGTTTAAAAGGTCGATACTTTTTTTAGCCAAAGCAGTTGCTTCTTGATTATGTAAAACTTCAATAACTTGTAAAATTCTTTTTGCAAAAATACTATAAGCTTCTAAGGCTTCAGAACATTGGGTTGGACTTGTTCTGTTTAATTTAGAAACTAAAAAACGAACAAGCTCAGAGATACTATTTATTCTGTATTGTGTAAGCTCTTTTTGAAACTCTGCATTGAGAGTTTTAGAGAGCCTATCAACGTGGTTACAATCTTCAACATTCATTCCAGCTTTTTTAGCCTCTAAACAAAACGCCTCCGCATAAAAATCAGGAGTTAAAATTTTTCCTTCTAACTCTAAACGCTTAATTGTCTGCTTTATAATCCTCTGTATAGTCATCTGTTATCCTTTACTCTGGCTCTAGCACCCTCTGCTGAAACTTGTGCAATAAATGAGCGTATAGCTTTGGCAGCACTCTGCTTAATAGCATCAAACCTCTCTTGGTCGGTCACAACGGCATTCGCAACTACCGCAAAATCGTATGTTCCGCTTGTACTATAGTTCTTAGTTAGCCCGTTATGATATTTTGCTATATTCAAAACAATACTCATTCTATAAGCTATAACAAAACCGTCGCTATCATACTGAACAGGAGTATAGGACGGGTTTCCTATACTTAAGTTTAAATGCGTTTGGGAGTTCTCGCGACTAGTGAGTGAAGCACGAAACACTTCAATAATTGCACGGTCAACAGCATCTTTTATGATTACGGTATTTTCGGGGTCTTGTACAGATACTACAACGCTTGTGCTTATTTTTTCTCCTACAACATCCCGAGAAAATTTAGAGCTTGGCTTGTATCCACATGCCGAAAATAGTATTGCAATTAAAATTAAGAGTATAAAACTCTTGGCATGTGGAAATGGTTTCAAGACTAGCCTTTTATTACGATATTGACAATTTTTTTAGGAACTACAATTTCTTTTATGATAGTTTGACCCTCAAGCCATTTCGCAGCACTCTCTTTGGCAAGTGCAATGATATTCTCATTTGATTCATCAGGCGCTACTTCTATTTCAGTTCTTCTTTTTCCGTTAATAGAGACGCCAAGCATCACACTCTCTTGCACAAAAACTTCGTCCAGAACGCTTTGGGCAGAGAGGTTGTTTCTTGAGAAGTATTGACTGCTGATATCCCAACAGACATGTGGAATGACTGGCTCCATAATAGAGCATAAAATCCAGTAACCCTCACTCCAAACAGCAGAATTACTCTGAACATTGAGAGCATTCATGGCTTCCATAACTCCCGCTATCATGGTGTTAAATGTGTATCTTTCTTTGTAAACATCATTCGCACGCACTAGAGCTTCATAGACTTTTTTTCTTGCAAATTTTTCTTCTTTACTCAGAGAAGCGTGCTCAATCACAGGTATAGTTTTTGTTTTAACTATGTTGGCAGAGCGTTCATAAAATCTTTTTATAAACTTGTAAGCTCCCTCAACTGCACTGTCATTCCACTCTAACTCTTGCGTCGGTGGTGCTGCAAAAAGTATAAAAAGTCGTGCCGTATCTGCTCCGTATTTTGCGATGATCGCATCTGGGTCTACCGTGTTTCCCTTTGACTTACTCATCTTGGCACCGTTTTTGAGCACCATTCCCTGAGTTAAGAGTTTGTCAAAAGGCTCATCAAATTCAATGTACCCCAAATCACGAAAAACTTTTGTGAAAAATCTTGCATATAAAAGGTGAAGGATTGCATGTTCAATCCCGCCGATATAATGGTCAACTCCCATCCAGTAAGCTACCTGCTCTTTTGAAAAAGCCTCTTTTTCCCAGTTTTTAGGCGAGGCGCAAAAACGTAAAAAGTACCATGAAGATTCAACAAAAGTATCCATCGTATCAGTTTCACGGATTGCATCATTTCCACATGCCGGACATTTGCAGTATTTCCATGTCGGGTGATTTTCCAGCGGATTTCCCTCTCCGTTAATGACAACATCATCAGGCAGAGCTACTGGAAGATTTTCTTTTTTCTCCATAACTATGCCGCAGTCCTCACAATGTACAAAAGGAATAGGCGCACCCCAGTAACGCTGACGAGAAACGCCCCAATCTTTTAGTTTATAGTTGGTAGTTTTTTTACCAATTTTATTCTCTTCAAAATAGTTAATTATATTGTACTGAGACTTTTTAGAGTTAAGCCCGTTAAATTCTCCGGAGTTAAAAAGTTCTCCGACTTCTGTATAAGCCTTGTCAGTTGCAAGTTCGCCCTCAAGAGGTTTTATAACTGCATTTATAGGCAAGTCATACTTTTTAGCAAAATCAAAATCTCTCTCATCATGCGCAGGAACCGCCATAACAGCGCCGCTTCCGTAGTCCATAAGAACAAAATTCGCTATCCAAACCGGGACTTTTTTCCCCGTTAATGGGTGAAGTACATCAAGGCCGAGAGCAATTCCTGTTTTTTCTTTTTGCCTGTCAATGGAGGAAGTAGCTTTCATCTTTTTGATTACGGTTACAACTTCATCAGATAAAAGAGAGTTCTCAATCATATAAGTCACAATCTCATGTTCAGGAGCAAGAGCAGTATAACTCACGCCGTAAATGGTGTCAGGACGAGTTGTAAAAACATCAAAGCTCTTGAAAGTATGGTTTAATTTGGCAGATGATTCTTCATCAAAAAACAGGTCAAAAGCCAAACCGTTGGACTTGCCTATCCAATTCTCCTGCATAGTCAAAACTTGTTTAGGCCAACCGCCATCAAGTGTTTTGAGTGAGTCAAGCAGTTCATCGCCGTACTGCGTGATTTTGAAGTAGTACTGGTTCATGTCTTTTTTGACTATAGGCGTATCACATCTCCAGCAGCAACCCTCAACTACCTGTTCATTTGCCAAAACAGTTTGGTCATGCGGGCACCAGTTTAACATCCCTTTTTTACGGTAAAGCAGATCTTTTTCATACATATCAATGATAAATGACTGTTCAAACTTTGTATAAAGTTCATCGCTTGTTGCAAGTTCTCTCTCACGAGAAAATGAAAAACCAAGAGCATAAAACTCATTTTTCATATACTCTATGTTGTCATATGTCCACTTTTTTGGGTGAGATCCGTTTTTTATAGCAGCATTTTCAGCGGGCATACCAAAACTGTCAAAGCCTATTGGGTGAAGAACATTAAAGTCTTGTTGTCTGTAGTAACGGGCAAAAGCATCGCTTAGAGTATAATTTCTAACATGTCCCATATGAAGTCGTCCGCTTGGAAAAGGAAACATGCTGAGTATATATTTTTTCTCTTTGGAAAAATCTTCACTTGGCTCAAAACTTTTGTGTTCTTTCCAAAAGTCCTGCCATTTTTTTTCTATTGTTTTTGAATTGTATTGCACTTTTTTTCCTAGTATTCGTCGTGTGATTTAGAACTTTCTATATAAACAAGTCCTATAGAAAAAATATTTGCTGTTAAAGCCCCAATCGCTAAAGCAATCGCCCATTGAATATTTCCAATAACTTCTAAATAAATAAACGCTGGAATTAGATGCAAATCAGCCACTAAAGATGAGGCAAAAAGCTCTGCTGAAAGAATATTTCTAACGCCAATTTTCAAAAATGTAGAAATTAGATTTACACTTGCTGCCACAAACAGTACAACAGCATTTTGCTCATATAAAAAACCTGCTATCGATGTTAAACTCATAAGTGCAAAAAATACGTATATTACCTTACCCCAATCCATTATTTATTCCTTTGTAAACTATTTTTTTACTAAATTTATTGAGGGGATTATACAAAAAATATCTTAAGGCGTGACTGAAGAGAATTTAACTCCCAAAATAATTTGAGAGCTAAATAGAGTTGATTATTTGTTTTTTTTACATAATTCCAGATTCATACTGGTCGCGCATTCTTTGTTTTTCTGCTTCTCTTTTTGCTTTTTCTGCCAACTTGTTGTGGTACTTTTTGACATCAAAACCAAACCATAAAAGTACAGGTGAGGCAACAAAAATAGAAGAGTAAGTACCCACTACAATACCAACAAGAAGAGTAAAAGAGAAGGCATGGATAATCTCACCGCCAAACATAAACAGAGTAAACACAACAAAGATAGTTGTAAGCGATGTGAGCGTTGTCCGTGCTAATGTTTTAGTTACTGATTCATTAATCGTATCAGACAATTCTACATTTCTAGAATTAGTAACATTTTCACGAATACGGTCAAAAACAATAATCGTATCGTTGAGCGAATACCCAAGAATAGTTAGCATAGCCGCTAAAACATCAAGGTTCACATCTAAACCCACAAGAGTAATCGCACCAAGAGCAATAGAGATATCATGAACAAGCGCTACGATTGAAGCAACGGCAAATCTCCACTCAAATCTAAAAGCTACATAAATCAAGATTCCAATAGTAGCCAAGACCAAGGACATTATTCCCTTCTCTTTTAGCTCTGAACCTACTTTTGGACCTACAATATCAACACGGCGGATTTCGTAATTGCCTGTATCTCTGAGAGCTTCCCTTGTCACATCGCCAACATCAACAGTAACGTTTCCGGTAGTTGTTTTCATACGAATAACAACTTCATCAGATGCACCAAATTCAGTTATTGTAGCACCGTCGAAAAGAATATTTGACTTAAGCTTCTCTCTCATCTCATCAATAGGAGCCATCTTGTCATATTTAACTTGAATTATAGTTCCGCCGGCAAAATCAACACCGTAGTTTAGACCTTTTGTTGCCAGCAGTATAAATGAAGCTAATATCAAAACTACCGAGAATACTAAAGCAATTTTAGACTTGCCCATAAAATTAAAGGTTCTTGTATATTTAAAAAATTCCATAATTACCCTTTAATCCCAAACCAAAAGCGGTTGTTGTGACTTTTTTGAATTCTAAATTCTAACATTTGATAAATTCCATGCGTACCAAGAATTGCAGTAAGCATAGAGGCTAAAATACCGATACTGATAGTTATAGCAAAACCTTTTATTGCACCCGTTCCATAGGCATATAAAACAACAGCGGCAATAAGCGTGGTTATGTTTGCATCTAAAATCGCACGCATAGCGTTTGAATAACCCTCTTCTATGGCTTTGTGCATAGATTTACCCTCGTGAATCAACTCACGAATTCTCTCGGAAATAATAACATTGGCATCAACTGCCATACCGACGGTCAAAACAATACCCGCCATACCCGGAAGAGTCAGTGTCGCACCAAAGAGTGACATAACCGCTAAGATGATAAACAAGTTAGCAATAAGTGCAATATTTGCAATAAGACCCGCCATTCTGTAGTAGAACAGCATAAATCCAATAACTAAAACAAAGCCGCCGATTAGAGCCATCATACTAGCCTTAATACTATCAGCTCCTAAGCTTGGTCCGACTGAACGTTTTTCCATCAAATAAATCGGAGCTAAAAGTGCACCTGAACGAAGAGCAATAGCTAAATCTTTTGCTTCCATTACTGTATAGCTTCCAGAAATCTGACCTGCACCGCCACCGATACGCTCGTTAATATTTGGTGCAGAATAAACTTTGCCGTCTAAAACAACTGCCAGTCTTTTTCCGACACTTTTGCCGGTAAAATCACCAAAAATCTCAGCACCCTCTGCATTTAACTTGAAGTTAATAAGCGGTCTGTTGTTTTGGTCAAAGCCCATTGAAGCATCTGTAAGCATATTTCCGTCTAAAATAGGAATTTCACGGACAAGGTACTTTATGGCAGGATTTTTAGCATCTTCTAAAATCACATCGCCATAAGCTGCCGCATCAGCTTGACTCATGTTATAAACACGAGCATTTCTCTCTTCATCAACAGCCAACAGTTCAAGCTTTGCTGCACGTGAGATTAGCTCTCTTGCACGTTGTTCCTCTTCTTGATTTTTTATACCTGCAAGTTCAACAAGAATTTTCTCATCACCTTGGCGTGCTACAATCGGTTCAGCTAAACCGAACTGGTCAAGCCTGTTTCGTATAGTCTCAATAGCTTGAGCAACGGCTTGTTCTTTAGTGCGAAGAATCTCTTGGGGAGTTAATGATAAAGAAAAGCTTTCATTAGACAAAGAGACACTGAGACCTTCAATCTTGTTTAAAAACTCACTCATATTTTTTGTATCATCAATATCTAAAAGCGTAAATGAGATACTAGATTCATCAAATTTAAGGCTGTTAACTAAAATATCTTTTCTATTAGTGAAATTCTTTATGCTTGCAGCTATAGATTTTATGCGAGATTTAGTTGCCTCTTCGGTTTTTACACCCAAAAGCATGTGCAATCCACCTTGAAGATCGAGACCTAAGGTGATTTTTTTACCATCTTTGAGTTGAAAAAGAGAGGGGGCAGAAAAGAATATGCCTAAAACTATCGCTAAAGCGAAAAGAACTATGCGATAATTAAGCTTCATCCTCGTACTTTTTAGCAATTGAATCTTTAGTGATTTTTGTGATTACATCATCATTTATTTTTACACTTAAAAAGTTGTCTTCAACTTTATGTATGACTACAATGAACCCACCGTTAGTGATTACTTTATCACCTTTTTTAAGAGCCGTAATCATCTCTTTTCTAGCTTTAGCCTCTTTTTGTTGCGGGCGAATAATTACGAAATACATAATTGCGATTAAAAATACGAACGGCAATAGTTGACTTACAATTTCCATGAAAAAGTATCCTTTGTTGATTAAATTGCTCGGATTATACAAAAATAATATTAATACGAGACTGAATATCTTGAAGTTTACCCCAAAGTCGCATGTGCTATTTTATGTTATCTATAAATGAAAAAATGTAGTGTTTTACTTCAGGCAGCAAAACCGTGCCGTGACCATCACCATATATAATCAAAGATGTTCCTAAAATCGATTGTTTTGCATAAGAGATAGCTATATCTGTAGCACCTAAGGGGTCATTTGCCGAAGCTATAAAAAGTGTTTGACTCATAGAACTGGCAAGTGCCATATTTATATCTTCTTCTAATGATTTAGGTTTGCCTCCCGATAGTATGACAACTCCTTTTGCCTCATACTCATTAAGAAGAGGGATGATGCTCCCTCCACCCAAAGAAGCACCAAAGAGATACAAATTTTTCATATCAATCGTTTCATCTTCACTTATAAACTCAAGCAAGCTATTAAATCAGAGGGTATTTTTTCAAAACCTATTTTTTTATCACTTTGAGCCAGTGCCACTTTTATATGGTCAAGTCTCACATCAGAAATCACTCTCTTCTCTTTTTTGTTTTGAAATATTGATTTTCCATGACCTCGAAGGTCTACACTCAGAGTGGCGTAGCCTTTGGCGTTGAACTCTTTGGCAATCGCGTCCCAAGTAGAGTGCTCGGCTCCAAACTGGTGGGCAAAAAGTATGATGGGCGTCGCCTCTTTTGCAGAGACGGGTTTCTCCAGCCATCCATAAAGCTCAAAGCCGTCTTCAGAAGGAATAGTCAGTTGAGCAGAGAACAAGCAAGTTGCCAGACTCCAGATAAGTAAAAGTTTTTTCATAAACAGACTCTTTTTATTTTTACAATTGTACATAAGTAGTATAAAATAAGCATAAAATTCAAAATTGACTATAATACCGCCATGATTAAGATAATACAAAACATGAAACAGAAGATGAAACCTTTATATTTTGACTTGGCATGTGGAATTCTCACGGCTATTTTATTTAGTGCCTTTATATATTTTGAAGAGTTTGCAATTAGTGTTAAACTTCTCAATACTCTATTTGGCATCTCTGCTCTGGCACTCCTGCTCTATATTCCTAAAAGAGCTGTTTTAGTAGCTGGGTTTTTTATAGGGGTGCTCTGGTTTTACTGGATAGGGTATAGTTTTAAGTATAACGGTGTTGGCTATTTGACACCTTTTGTTACTCTTGGATTTGCCTTTATTTATATGCTTTTTTTTGGTGTTTTAGCCTTAACGAACAAGGTTTACCTAAGAGCTGTTTTACTCTTTGGTCTGAGTTTTTTTGAACCATTTGACTTTAACTGGCTGCAGATTGAACTTATTTTTGTAGATAGCTATATAGGTCTATTCAAGTATCAACTAGTCCTTGTTTTAGCGGCTCTTAGTCTGCCCGCTTACATCAAAAAACCTTTCACTTATGCACCGCTTCTTTTGATTTTTTTGGCACTCAACTTCAACACAACGACTCAAAAAGATGCTCCACTAAAAATCAAACTCATTGCTACGGATGTTAAGCAAGAGAACAAGTGGTTAAGAGAGTTTAAAGAGCCTATTATTCAAAGCAATATAGCAGAGATTATAAATGCAACGCTAGAGGGTTATGATTTAGTTGTGTTACCTGAGTCGGTTTTTCCTCTTTTTATGAATACGCATCCCAATTTACAAGCAACATTAAAAGAGCTCTCTTATAAAATCTCCATTGTTGCCGGAGCACTTCTTCAAGAGAATGGCAACAACTATAATGTTACCTACTTTTTTGAAAACGGCAATATGCTCTTTGCTAAGAAACTTGTACTTGTCCCATTTGGCGAGTATATTCCTCTGCCTACATTTGCAAGAAAAATTATAAACGACACTTTCTTCTCAGGGCAGTCTGATTTTTCTATAGCTTCACAGCCTACCGATTTTACTATAAAGGGTGTCAAGTTTAGAAATGCCATATGTTATGAAGCGACATGCCAAGAGATATATGAGGGCGATGTAAATTTCGTTATAGCAACAAGCAACAATGCGTGGTTTGCTCCTTCTATTGAGCCGACACTTCAAAAACTCTTGTTAAAGTACTACGCTCGAAAAAATGGGGCTATTATTTACCACTCTGCAAATTTTAAAGGGTGCGGGATTGTAAAATAATCATCTCGTAATCTCTTTTTGATATAATAAAAAAAATACAATTATAAGGATACTCTTAATGATCGTTAATCTAAAAAATCCAAACCTTTATAACAACCGTGAAGTATCCTGGCTCCACTTTAATACGAGAGTTTTAAAACAAGCGCAAGATGAATCTTTACCGCTACTTGAGAGACTTAAATTTCTAGCTATTTATGGGACAAATTTAGACGAATTTTATATGATTAGAGTTGCCGGACTTAAAAAGTTATTTACCGGCGGCATTATTGTTTCAGGAGCTGATAGATTAACGCCTTTGCAGCAACTAAGAGAAATTAGAAAATACATACACCAAGAGCAGCAGGTCGTAGAACACTGCATGAAGGATATACTCAAAAAGTTGGAACATGAGGGGATAACTATAAAATCTCATCATGATACAAATCAAAATGAAAAAAACCAATTAAAAAAATATTTTAAAGAACAGATTTATCCTGTAATTATTCCTATTGCAATTGATTCTACACACCCGTTTCCACAGTTAAACAACCTTAGCTTTGGGATTATCGTCAAACTTCAAGACAGTGATGATGAAGCCGTAGAGAGATTCGGAATCATTCGTGTTCCAAGGGTTTTAAACAGATTTATAGAACTTGGCAAAGGCGTCTATGTTCCTATTGAAAGTCTTGTTGCGCAGCATGTTGAAGATTTGTTCCCGGGGCATACTCTCATAAAATATGCCGCCTTTAGAGTTACAAGAAATGCCGATTTAGATATAGCCGAAGAAGAAGCTGACGACTTTATGGAGTTACTCGAAGAGGGTTTAAAACTTCGTAAGAAAGGTGAACTTGTAAGACTTGAAGTCGGTGTTCATTCTGATGATGAAATTATAAACTTTTTCAATCGCCATGCACATATATATAAAGATGATATTTACCAAACGCATACATTTTTAAATTTTTCTTCCCTTTGGCAAATTGTTTCCAACAAAGATTTCGCCCATCTTTTAGCAGTGCCATTTAAGCCTAGAGTCCTGCCTCCTTTAGATACGAGTGAGGATATATTTGCAACTTTAGAAAAGCAAGATATTCTTATGTACCATCCTTATGAGAGTTTTGATCCAGTTGTCCAGTTTATTCAAACGGCGTCAAAAGACCCCGAAGTTGTCTCTATTAAAATGACTCTGTACCGCTCAGGAACAAACTCACCGATTGTGCATGCACTTATGAGTGCTTCAGAATCTGGCAAACAGGTAACTGTTATGGTTGAACTAAAAGCAAGATTCGATGAAGAGAACAACCTTATCTGGGCAAAAGCATTGGAAAAATCAGGTGCGCATGTTATTTACGGCATACAAGGCTTCAAAGTTCATGCCAAAGCCACTTTAGTAACAAGAAAAAAAAACGGAAAACTCAAACAATACGCTCATTTAGGTACGGGAAACTACAATCCTGCAACGTCTAAAATATATACTGACATAAGCTATATGACTTCAAAAGATGAGATTACAAGCGATTTAACTCGCTTTTTTCACTTCCTGACAGGTTTTAGTAAAAAAGGGAAACTTGACGAGCTTTATATGGCTCCAACGCAGATAAAGCCGAAGATATTATCGCTTATTCAAAATGAAGCCAGAAAAGGCTCAGAGGGACATATTATTGCAAAAGTCAATTCTCTCGTTGACGCTGATGTCATAAGAGCTCTTTACAAAGCAAGCCAGGCAGGTGTAAAAATCGAGCTGATTGTTCGCGGAATATGCTGTTTAAAACCAGGGCTACAAGGCATTAGTGAGAATATTAGAGTTATCTCTATTGTCGGTAAATATCTTGAACACCCAAGAACTTTTTACTTTAAAAACGATGAAGTACAGACCTACATCTCTTCTGCCGACTGGATGCCTAGAAACTTAATGAAAAGAATAGAGCTCTTAACAGGCATAAGCGATGAAGCTGCTAGAGATAAAATAATACAAATATTAAGACTTCAATGTTCAGATAATACCTTGGCACATGAACTTCAAAGTGACGGATCCTACATAAGAGTTAAAAAAGAAGAGTCGGAGAAGACAATAAATAACCATAAACTTTTAGAAGACTTTGTTAATAAAGTTTCAAAAGCAACAACAAAAGAGAATTCACCAAGTGCTTCAGAACTTGTTTCTCGCTTGTTTACGGAGAGTTTATAACATGCTTTATACATTTAAAGGCACTATGCCAAAAATCGGAGAAAACAGCTGGATTGCCCCTTCGGCAGATATTATTGGAGATGTGGCATGTGGAAATGACTGCTCTATATGGTTTGGATGCGTAGTGAGGGGCGATGTCCACTACATAAAAATAGGGGAACGTGTGAATATACAAGATCTGAGCATGATTCATGTTACCCATTATAAAAAACCCGACAAAAGTGATGGAAACCCAACCATAATAGGAGACGATGTGACTATAGGTCACAGAGTTATGCTTCACGGTTGCACCATTGAAAATGCCTGTTTAATCGGTATGAGTGCAACTATTTTGGACGGCGCAGTTATCGGAAAAGAGTCTATTGTCGGAGCCGGCTCGCTTGTTACAAAAAACAAAGTCTTTCCTCCACGCTCTCTCATTATGGGAAGCCCTGCTAAAGTTGTAAGAGAACTCAGCGATGAAGAGGTCAAAGAGTTGTACGCATCTGCTCAGAGATATGTGGCATTTAAAAAAGATTATCAAAACTAATTCCACATGCCAGAATTTTTTATATTTGCAGACATTATAGGAATAATTGCTTTTAGCATTAGCGGTTTTCTTATCGCTATAAAAAATGAGTTAGATATTCTGGGAATACTTATAGCCTCTGCATTAACAGCTCTTGGAGGCGGAATCATAAGAGATGCTATACTAAGTTCAGCCCCATTTGCTTTTACATCACTCTACCCTGCTCTAACACTTTTAGTAACTATTTTAATCGCTTATATTTTCAGAGTATATAAAAAACCCTCTATTGAGAGAAAATGGATATTTGTAGTCAGCGACACCATAGGTTTGGTCGCTTTTAGTATCACAGGAGCCATTTTAGCCATACACGCAGGGTACAATTTTTTTGGTATCATCATCCTCAGTTTCATCACCGCAATTGGCGGCGGCGTAACAAGAGACGTTATGATAAACCAAGTCCCAAGCGTGCTTATAAGTGACTTCTACGGCTCCATAGCAGTTATAGTCGCCCTTGCTTTAGCGACTCTTGAAATCTTGCATATGTTAAACGAGGTCACTATTGGAGCCGTGGCGTTTGCCTCTGTTATATTAAGACTTATCGCTTTTAAAAGAGGATGGCATCTGCCCAAACTTACTTAAGCCCTGGCATGTGGAAATGATTCTTTATCTTATTCCCACAGCTAAGAGTAAGACCCTCAGTTAAAACTATATGCATGTAAATAAATCAAATAGTGTTACCTTTTCACTAAATTGTTAAATTTTTTATAACATTTAGAAATAAAGCCTTTTATTACAAACTCTTTTACTAAAATGAACATAAACTTGAATTATCCACTGCATAATTTGGGTTTAATTTACTATAAGGTGTGTTCCATGAAGTTATTTGCATTAGTGCTGTTTTGTGCAAGTTTATTGTTTGGTGCTGTTGATATCAATACGGCGGATAAAAAAGAGTTAATGACTCTGAATGGCTTAGGCGATAAAAAAGCTGATACTATTTTAGAGTATAGAGCTACAAACTGTTTTGAAGATGTTAACGCTTTAGCAAAAGTTAAAGGCATTGGTCCAAAATTTCTTGAAAAAAACAGAGACAACTTAACTGCAAGTAAGTGCAAGACTAAATAGTCTTACAAAATCTAGCAAATCATGAAGAAGAGCATACAAGCCAAATTTTAGCTTGTATGCTTTGGCATGTGGAAACTAAAGCTCTTGTTTGCATGCGCTTTTTCTTTAAAAAAACTTTATTTATCTCCTTTTTTTAGGTTCTATAATCCGCATTTATCTTAACATACTCATAACCTAAATCGCAGCCGTAAGCGGTAAAACTACCTTTTGCTATGCCCAAATCACAAGAGATTGTGAACTTTGCAAGCTTCATAATTGCAGCAGCTTTTTCTTCCATAGCTTCATTAAAAAGTAAATCGCCTTTTTTATAAACACAAAGCTCATTAAAAGAGATAGTGAGTGTTTCCTCGTAAGCTTCTGCTCCGCTGGCACCCACAGTTGAGGCGATTCTTCCCCAGTTAGGGTCTTCTCCGTAGAGTGCGGTTTTTACTAAAAGCGAATCCGACAAGGCTTTTGCCACACTCTGGGCATCTCTGTCTGTTTTTGCACCGGTGACTTTGTAGGTTACAAGTTTGGTCGCACCCTCGCCGTCTCGTACCATTTCTAAAGCCAAAAAGTGCATCACTTTAAACAATGCTTCTGCGAAAGCTTCCCTGTCGTAGGCTCCGCTTTTGGCGTTTGAGAGAAGTAAAACTGTGTCATTTGTAGAGGTGTCGCCGTCTACGCTTATGGCGTTAAATGTAGTGACAACGACCTCATCCAAAATTTCTTGCATCTCTTTTTGCTTTACATCGGCATCGGTGGTGATGAAGCAAAGCATGGTTGCCATGGCAGGGTTTATCATGCCCGCACCTTTTGCCATTGCTCCGATGCTAAAGGTGCTTCCATCATCAAGTGTAACTTTGAGTGCTATCTCTTTTGAAAACTTGTCGGTTGTCATGATGGCGCTCGAGGCATTGCCAGACTCTTTTTTGCTTAGGTCAAAAAGTTTTACTCCCTCTTTGATTTTCGCTTTTGGAAGTCGCACGCCTATAACACCCGTTGAACTCATAATAGGGTTTTTTATTTGCGGGTATAAAGATGCCGTATGTGCCAAAACTTCGTTTATGTCCTCAACACCGGCTTTACCAGTCATCGCATTTGCATTTTTTGCGTTTATGAGAATGAAATTGGTTTTAAAATCACCCTTTGTGCGAAAATGTCTTATAGGCGCTGCGTACATTTTATTTGTTGTAAAAACCGAGGCTATTTCGCACTCTGCTTCACTGTATATAAATGCCATATCTCTTGCATTTTTTGCTTTTAAGCCCGCACTCACACCATCACTAAAAAAACCCTTACTAGCGCATACACCATTTGAAATATTAGTTATTTTATACAAATCTTAACTCCTTGGGCTTTTCTCTTTTTCTGATTATTTCTTTAGTCGCATTTATATCAGTCAGCAGGCCGATTACAAGGAGCTTGCACTCACTTGTGATAAGCACATCACCTTTTGGCATAGATATAAATTTTCCATCTTTTTTTGTTATACCGATAATAGAAGTATTTGTAATTTGACGCAGATGTGTCTCTTTTAGTTTTTTAAGTATTGCCCAACTGTACTTTGGTACAACAATCTCTTCCATATTAAGAGGATTATCATTTTTATATAAAAATTCTTCAAGAAGGTTTTCCATATCCGGTCTAGCGGCCATTGCCGTAACTCTTTGCGCCGTTAGCTTTGTAGGTGAAACAACAGTGTCAGCACCTAATTTTTTTAATTTTTCCACATCACTCATAGTAGAAGCTGATGCAATTACATTATAAGGTCTCGGCAAAAAATGTTCTTTTTCAAAAAGTCTCACTGAGGCTATTAGAGCAATATTGTCTGCTATAGAGCTTGAGAGGGTAATCAGACCTTTTGCAGACGCCAAATGAGCCTTAAGCATAGAGAGCTCGGCATGTGGTTCTGCTTCTAAAAAGACGGGGTATTTATGTTCAATTGCCCATTCATGAATCTCTTTTCTTGGGTCAATGACCACAAAGGGAATATGATTTTTTCTTAACTGTTTTGTCACTTCAATGGTGTAATCATTATGATAACAAACAACAAAGTGCTTCTTCAAGCGTGCTATCTTATATAACATTCTTCGCTCCTTTAATATGGAAACTATATTTCCTTTGTTTAACTCTGCTATTAATATACCTATAGCACTTGAAAAGACGGCGAATCCCGCAATAATAAGTGTTACTGTGAAAATTCTTCCAGCATTTGAAATAGGAGCAATTTCACCAAATCCAACCGTTGTAAAGGTAACACCGGTTTGATATATGGCATCCATGAGCGAAAAATCATCAATCATTACATAACCGAGTGATCCGACCATCATGGTAAGTACTGTTAAAATTAGAGGTAAACGAAAAGGTTTTAAGAGAGGGTAAACTTCAGGAAGAAGCTTTGCATCAGGTTTGGGAGCTGTCTCCCAGTGTAGAAATTTACGAATCCTTTGTAAAAGATTCAAATTAATTTCCAAGTACGCTTAAGAGTCTTTCTTAAGCGTACGTAGTTCTCTA
>Ga0210044_10002931_pt1 | contig 24761 bp, 15 predicted proteins | sample CryGey13umfilter_2_FD_183959 | JGI IMG/M metagenome (GOLD analysis project Ga0210044, IMG submission 183959) | Groundwater microbial communities from aquifer in Utah, USA - Crystal Geyser 4/9/14 3 um filter (SPAdes) (version 2) | ecosystem: Environmental > Aquatic > Deep subsurface >... | reverse complement strand
CGCTGCCTTTGCCTATTATTATGAGTCACTGCATTTCAAGCGTCAGTATCAAATGCTTCTGGATAAAGACAGATTTGAACTACTGATTGAAAATTCATATGACGTGATCGCCATTGTTGACCCGGTTGGAACCCTGTTGTTTATGACGCCGTCCATTGAACAGATGACAGGCTCTTCTCCCGGTGAGTTGATCGACAGAAATGCATTCGATTTTATTCATCCTGAAGATGCGCAAGAGGTCAGGAAGGCGATGGCCAGACTGGTCTTTAACAGAAAGGGTGTGGAGAGGCAGGAGTTCCGCTTTCTCAGAAAAGATGGTGGCTGTGTCTACCTTGAAGCAATCGGACGCCCTGTGGTTGATGCGGAAGGCGTGTTGACCGTTATTGTGAATGCCCGTGATATCTCCGAGCGCAAGCAGGTTGAAGAGATGATCCGCTCGCAAGAGTTGAGTTTAACTCAGCAGTTTTCCGAACTGAATAATATCTACTCGACTGCACCGATCGGTATGGGGTTTGTGGACACAAAACTGCGTTTTGTGCGCATCAACCAGGTACTTGCGGATATCAATGGTCTGCCGGTCAGCGAGCATATCGGCCGCTCTCTGAAAGAGGTTGCTCCTGAACTGGCACCTCAACTGGAGCCGGTCTATCTCAGTGTGCTGCAAACAGGGGAGCCGGTAGATAACTTTGAGATTCATAGGGAAACGGTCGGGCAGCCCGGACAGATGTCCGATTATCTTGCCAGTTATCATCCGGTCAAGGATGAGTCCGGCAATATTATTGGTGTCAGTATATTTGTGCAGGATGTAACCGATCAGCACCGTCTGGAAGAACAATTCCATCAGGCCCAGAAAATGGAGGCGATCGGTACACTGGTTGGCGGTATTGCACATGATTTCAACAATACGCTGGCCGCCATGCAGGGTAATCTCTATTTGGCAAAAATGTATACTGATGAAAGCGCTCCAAGTATGGAAAAGCTGCGTAATCTGGAAAACCTGGGCGCGCATGCTGCCGAGATCGTAACACAGCTGATGACGTTTGCGCGTAAGGGGCTGGTGAAGATGTCCGAGATCTCCTTGACCGGTCTGGTGAAAGATACCATGAAGTTGTCCGGCAGCCTGATCAGGGAGGATATCGAGCATGTGTGTGATATCTGTGATGAAGACCTGATCATCAAAGGCGATGTTTCGCAACTCCAGCAGGTGATCATTAACCTGCTCAGTAATGCCAGTGATGCGGTTGATGGTACGCAGCAGCCAAAAATTGTTTGCAGGCTCTCACCATTTTCTGCCGACACTGCCTTTTTGCAAAGGCACCCGGATGAAGCCCGTTCCCGTTTCGCTCACATGGTGGTTGAGGATAATGGCTGTGGCATCACGGAGAGCGTGCGGACACACATATTTGAACCGTTTTTTACCACCAAAGATGTAGGTAAGGGCACCGGTTTGGGGCTGGCCATGGCCTATGGTGCTGTGCAAACCCATAAGGGGCTGATTGAGGTGGATAGTACTCCTGATCACGGCACGGCGATTCATATCTACCTGCCACTGGAAAAAGTTGCTTCATCCTTGCGGGCATCCACATCCACTGGTGGGCCGGGTGACGAGATTATCCTGACCCGTCAGGGAACCATTCTGGTGGTTGATGATAATGAAAAAATTCTCTGGGCCACTGAACAGGTGATGCAAAAACTGGGGTATAGAACGATTGGTGCCGGAGACGGGCAAGAGGCGCTGGCGTTGTTTAATCAGAACCGTGATAAAATCGATCTGGTAATTTCGGATGTTGTGATGCCGAAGATGGGCGGCGTGGAGTCTGTGACGGCCATGCGCAAAACAAGAGCAGACCTTCCGGTTATTTTTATTACCGGGTATGACAAGGAAAAAACAGTTATTCCAGAGGTTCTCTCGGCAAGCAGTGCATTTCTGACCAAGCCGTTTTCATTCGCACACCTTAACGAGCTTGTAGCCAACATGATTCGGGCGGATGCATCGAAAAAGACCGAGTAGACGTTTCTGTGGAAAAAAGGCCCGGCTAGCCGGGCCTTTTTTTTATAATTCTCCTTTCCTCAATATTGCTTTATGCAATCTCTTTTCGTTCTTCAAGTATGCGTTTCTGAATAGCAGGGGGGACAATGTCATAATGATCGAATTCGATCATGTAGCTGCCTTCTCCGGCTGTCATCGACTTTAGTTGTGCCTGATAGGACTGGATCTCGGCCAGTGGAGCGACGGCCTCGATCGTGGCATGGCTGCCACTTATATTGGTCGAAAGTATCTGGGCCCGGCGTGAGTTGAGATCGCCCATGATATCGCCGATATGATCCTGCGGCGTGGTGATCTCCATTTTTACGATCGGCTCCAGCAGAACCGGATGGCACTGCTCAAAGGCCATTTTGAATGCCTTCTGTCCTGCAATCTGGAAGGCAATATCCTTCGAGTCGACCGTGTGGGTTTTGCCATCCACCAGCGTGACGCGCACGTCAGTGGCGGGGAAACCGGCCATCACACCTTCGGCGATGGCTGCCTGGATACCCTTGTCAACCGAGCTGCGGAAGACTGCATCGATAACACCGCCGTGAATTTTATCGACAAATTCATAACCCTTGCCGCGCTCCAGCGGTTCCATATCAATGACCACGCGACCGAACTGGCCGGCACCGCCGGACTGTTTTTTATGCGTATATTCAATGCCGCTGATCTTGCCGGAAATTGTTTCCATATAGGGCACCTGCGGCACGGACGTTTCAACATTCACCTTATATCGGCGCTGGAGTTTTTTCAGTACCAGTTGCAGGTGCATGTCCGACATGCCGCTGATAATCAGGTCATGCGTCTGGCTGTCGGCATGTACATGGAAAGTGCAGTCATCGGTAGCAAACTCATGCAGTGCGGTGCCCAGCTTCTGACCGTCTTTATGGGTTTTCGGACGTATGGCCATGGAAACCATCGGTGTCGGAAAATGCATTTCATCCAGCGTGATCTCTGTGTTGTCATCGGTGATCACATCGCAGGCCTGCATATCGGCAATTCTGGGTATGGCGATCAGGTCGCCTGAACATGCCTTGGTTGTATCCTGCTGGTCTTTTCCGATGACGCGAAACAGATGCCCTGCCTTTTCATGCTTGCCGGATCGGCGGTTGAGGAATGTATCGTGCACCGAAATGGAACCGGAGAGTATGCGGGCAAAGGCGATGCGGCCGACAAACTCATCGGTTTCCGTACGGTAGATATAGGCTGAAAATCCACTCAGGTCACGGGTCGAAACCGGTTCGCCATGTTGATATACCGTGCGCTCAATCTCCTCAGGAGCAGGTGTTAACTGACTGAGCATATTCAGCAGCTCTGTGGTACCGATTTCATTTTCAGCCGCAGTGGGCATGACCGGAAACAGGGCGCCGTGCAGCAGAGCTGTCTTGAATGCAGTCAGCAGTTGTTGCTCGCTGATTTCGATACCCTCAAGATAGGCTTCCATCAAAGCATCATCGGTTTCAACAATAGCCTCTACAATCTGGTCATAAATGTCGGAACCTTCGCCAACAGCTTCCCTGTCATGCAGCACTGAATGCACGGATTTGAATGCCGGGCCGCTCGCATTGGGCAGAAAGAGTGGAATGCAGCGATTGCCGAACTCCGCTTTAATCGCTGCCAGTGCACTCCAGAAGTCCGCGTTGTCGGCATCGAGTTTGGTCATGGCAATAAAGCGGGGGATGCCGCGTCGGGCCGCCAGCCGCCACATGCGTTTGGTATTGACCTTGATGCCGTCTTTGGCATCAATGCTGAGCAGGGCCGCTTCAACCGCATGCAGGGCAGTCATGGCATCACCAATGGCATCGGGGGAACCCGGCACATCGAGGCAGTTAAACAGCAATCCCTTGTAGGAAAAGCTGACGGTGGAACAGTAGAGCGACTTTTCCAACTCTTTTTCGTCCGGATCGAAATCACTGGTGGTATTGTGATCATCGATATGACCCATGCGATTGGTGATGCCTGCGGTATGCAGCATTGATTCCAGCAGTGTGGTTTCGCCTGCACCTTCATGATCGAGCAGAGCAATGTTCCTAATGTGTGAAATTGTGGCCAGACCCAAGTGATCCTCCCGCTTCAATAATGCGAATCGGATAACCGTGGTGGCCTGTCATGCAGGCATAAAGTGAACGGATAAAACATTCGGGTTATCCATTAATATCATGGAAAATCATACTGAAAACAGCTGGCCCCGTCCATGCTGACTTGACCAGAAAGATATAGCCCTTGTCTGATGGCTGTGTCCCTGTTGGACTGACGGACGCGTGTGCTGTGCAGGTAGTTTTAGGCCACTGATTTGAGAGGTGAAACATGACAGACTCATTTTATCCACCACAACGAACATTGATGGGGCCGGGTCCGTCAGATGTGAATCCGCGTATCAGTCTGGCGTTGGCCAGACCGACGATCGGCCATCTCGACCCGCTGTTTGTCGGCATGATGGATGAGGTGAAGGGGTTGTTGCAGTACGCTCTGCAGACAAAAAATGAGTTAACCATCCCTGTGTCGGCGCCCGGTTCGGCAGGGATGGAAACCTGTTTTGTTAATCTGCTTGAACCGGGTGATACCGTGATTGTCTGCCAGAACGGCGTGTTCGGCGGTCGCATGAAAGAAAATGTGGAACGTTGCGGCGCCACAGCTGTAATGGTGATAGATGAGTGGGGCAGGGCTGTGGATGCCGATAAACTTGAAGAGGCCCTGCAAGCTCACCCCGAGGCCCGCTTTGTGGCTTTTGTGCATGCGGAAACCTCAACCGGCGCATCCTCGGATGTGAAAACACTGGTGGAGCTGGCGCACCGCTATGATTGTCTGGCCATTGTCGATGCCGTGACTTCACTCGGCGGTACTGAGTTGCGTGTGGATGAGTGGGGTGTGGATGCCATCTACTCAGGTTCCCAGAAGTGTCTCTCCTGTGTGCCGGGGCTATCCCCTGTTTCATTCAGTGCGCGGGCGGTCGAAGTGATCAGGGGGCGCAAGTCAAGGGTACAGAGCTGGTTTCTCGATCTGAATCTGGTCATGGGTTACTGGGGCGCCGGCAGCAAACGCGCCTACCACCACACGGCCCCGGTCAACGCCCTGTATGCCCTGCATGAGGCGCTGGTGATTCTTGAGGAAGAGGGGCTGGAAAATACCTGGGCCCGTCACCGCAAGCACCACAATGCCCTGAAAGCAGGCATTGAAGCCATGGGGCTCTCATTCATCGTGCCGGAAACAGAGCGTTTGCCGCAGCTCAATGCAGTCAATATCCCTGAGGGCGTCGATGATGCCGCTGTGCGTTCTGCACTGCTGCACGATTACAATCTTGAAATCGGCGCAGGCCTCGGCCCTATGGCTGGAAAAGTGTGGCGTATCGGGCTGATGGGTTATGCGGCGCGTAAGGATAATGTGCTGCTCTGTCTGGCCGCGCTTGATGAAGTGCTGGGCCGCATGCAGGCGCCGGTGAACCACGGCACGGCAGTTGCCGCAGCGCTGGCTGCCTACGCTGACTGATATATAGCCGATGCGGATGACTGAACTGAATAGTTTTAGTCATCCGTCGGTTTCAACACAACAGGTGATATCATCCAGAGATGCGGATATATTTCCGTAGTGAGCTCTTACGATAGAAATTTCTGGCGATACCTGAGTTATCTCTGGCCTTTGGCATTTATTTTCGGCCTTGGCCAAAGTGTTATGCGTATCAATGGCAATGCCGCCGAACTGGGTATTTCCTACATTGTAACCCTGATAGATATGACCGTGTTCCTCTGTGTCTTCGGTGGCACCGCCTGGTGGACATTTCAACCCCTGAGAAAAAGCCTTGGAAAAAGTGCCGACCCCGAAAAATACCGCCGCATCATTGAATCGGTCATGGCTGAATTTCCCTGGCGCGCCTTGCGGGCTTATACCTTTGCCGGTTGGGGTTTTGCCATTTATCTGATTCTGATGATCAGTTCGATTGCCATGATGGGAGAACATCCATTTACCTGGCGCATGTTTGTTTCACTGGCGCTGAATTTTTGCTTCGGTGCGGGCGTGCTGGCTCCCTCGCTGGCTGTGGCCAGTTCGATTATCTACAGTAGCAGGCTGCGCCTGAAGCTTTCTCACCATGGTCTGTTTGTGTCCCTGCTCAGTGAAGAACACTCCAATAAACATATTACTTCATCTTCACACCGCCCGTGGCTGGTTTTTATGGTGTCCGGCCTGCTGCCCACACTGATTCTGGGACTGTATGTCTATCTGGCGCTTGGCGGTAACGATGCCGAAGAGCACTTTTTGCTTTCGCAGGCACTGGTGCTGCTCTCCATGAGTATCTCGGCCAGTGCTATTCTGGTCTGGACGATCAGCCATACACTGAAACAGGTAACGGATTCACTGGAAGCCGGTTTGCGGCACCTGGCCGGCGGCCAGTTTATGGGGCGCGTACCTGTACTGATTGACGATGACTTTGGCGAGCTTGCACGCGGCTTGAATACTGCGCTTGCAGGTCTGCAGGAGCGAGAGGATTTGAAAGACTCTCTGGCCATTGCGGCTGAAATTCAGCAGGGCCTGTTGCCCAAACATGCACCGGTGATTCCATTTTACAAGCTGCAGGGGTTCCAGCAGACCTGTTACTCGGTAGGTGGCGACTATTTCGATTATATCGAGCTTGAGGATGGTCGTGTCTGGCTGATGATTGCCGATGTTTCCGGCAAGGGTTATCCGGCGGCCCTGACCATGGCCAATCTGCAGGCCATGCTCAGAGGGCTGGCTACAGTTGACTGGCCGATTGAGGTGGCAGCCAACTACCTGAATGACTCCTTTTGTAATTCACTGGCTGCCGGTCGTTTTGTCACCATGTTCATGGGTAAACTGCAGCCGGAGTCGCATTCGCTGGTCTGGATGAATGCCGGCCATGTGCCGCCGTTGCTGGCGACAAAGGATGGTATTAAAGCGCTGGAGGCTTCAGCGCCTCCGCTGGGGTTGGTCAAATCAGTGAAATATGAAGTGGTCAGAACCGAACTGCATCCGGGTGATACGCTGCTGGCTTATACCGATGGCGTGACTGAAACGTCAGGTCGTGTCGGCAAGGAGATGTATGGCGAGAAACGTCTGAGAGCGTGGCTGCTGGATCACCTTGAGACACCTGTGGAAGAGTTGCCACTGCAGTTGCTGGATGAGTTGAATGATTTCGGCCGCAATGATGATGATGATGATTTAACACTATTGTGCATGAGACGGGAGTCATGAATGTCTAAAACACGTATTGAAAAAGATTCGATGGGGGAGATGCAGGTACCTGTCAATGCCATGTATGGCGCTTCAACGGCGCGTGCGGTGGAGAACTTTCCTGTTTCCGATCTGCGCTTCTCGCGTGAATTTATCCGTGCGCTGGGGGAGATCAAACTGGCGGCAGCGACTGTGAATGCTTCGCTGGGCAAGCTGGCTGATGAGCAGTGCGAGCTGATCAGACAGGTTGCAACAGAAGTGATCGATGGCTCGTGGGATGATCAGTTTGTTGTGGATATTTTCCAGACCGGCTCCGGTACATCCACCAACATGAATGCCAATGAAGTGATTGCGTTTCGCTGTGCCCAGATCAACAGTGATCTCTACGTTCACCCCAATGACCATGTCAATATGGGGCAATCTTCCAATGATGTGATTCCTACCGCCATGCATCTGGCGGCCGCCGATCTGCTGGTGCATACGCTGTTGCCGGCACTGCGCTATCTGCACAAGGCACTTGTCCGTAAAGCCGATGAAACCATGGATGCGGTAAAAATCGGACGTACGCATTTGATGGATGCCACACCGATCACTATCGGGCAGGAGATTTCCGGCTGGGCGCGTCAGGTTGAGCTGGGTATCAAGCGGCTGGAGACAACACTGCCGCGTATCACTGAACTGGCGCAGGGTGGCACTGCGGTCGGCACGGGGTTGAATACGCACCCTGAGTTCGGTGAATCAATCGCAGGAGAGTTGTCAAAGGCTTACGGCATCGAATTTCATGAGGCGGCCAATCACTTCGAGGCGCAGGCGGCGCAGGATGCGGCGGTAGAACTATCCGGTCAGCTGAAAACGGTGGCGGTGTCACTGGTAAAAATTGCTAACGATGTACGCCTGCTCAATGCAGGGCCACGTTGCGGACTCGGTGAAATTACCGTGCCGTCCGTGCAGCCGGGCAGCTCTATCATGCCGGGCAAGGTTAATCCGGTGATTGCCGAATCGATGGCGCAGGTTTGTGCGCAGGTGATCGGCAATGATGCCGCGATTACCTTTGGTGGCGCTTCAGGTCTGCTCGATCTGAACGTTATGCTGCCGGTCATAGCCCATAACTTGCTCGAATCAGAACGGTTGCTGGCCAGTGCTGCACGCATGTTTACCGATAAATGTATCAGTGGACTGGTGGCCAATCGGGAGCGTTGTGCAGAGCAGATTGAGTGGAGTATGAGCATGGTCACGTCACTTGCTCCGATCATCGGCTATGATCGGGCATCGCAGATTGCCAAAAAGGCAGTAGCCGAAGGCAAAACCGTGCGGCAGGTCTGCCTCGATGAAGCAGTAATGGATGCGCAGGAACTGGATCGCCTGCTTGATCCGGCCACCATGTTGAATCCGCAGGCCTGAATATAAAAAGAACCACGCAAGGGTGACAGACACTATGGCATTGACGATTGCAGATATACTGACACGCGATGTGGTTACGGTTTCTCCGCAAACCCTGGTGAGTGAATCTGCGGCGCTGATGGCCGAACATAAATTCAGCTGTCTGATTATTGTTGATCAAAAAAAGGTGGTGGGAATCCTCAGCGAGAGTGATCTGGTTCGGGCTGGCAGCCTGCAGGTCGATATCGATCACACCGCCGTGGGTGATTTTATTTCTCAGCCCCCGATTACAGTGGCCACTGATCTCACTGTATATGAAGCATTTGATTTCCTCATTGAACATCATATCCGGCATCTTGTTGCCGTTTCACCGGACGGAGAGCTGGAAGGTCTGGTTACGTTTACCGATATTATCAAGTCGGTCTCCTTTGACGATTACTTGAAAGCCAAGCTGGTTGTCGATGAGATGAGTAAAATCGTAGCCAGCGTTGACGCGGATGCAACCGTGCTGGATGCGGTGTCGATGATGAACCGACAGCGTATCAGCTGCGTGATCGTGCTCAGGGATAACAGGCCTGAGGGTATTTTTACCGAGCGGGATGCAGCAAAAATGGTTGCCTCGTACTGTCACCTGGAGTCGGTTCGTGTTGTTGATGTAATGACAACACCACTGAAAACGTTGCCGCTCTCAACGTCACTGCTGGAAGCATCCGATGCCATGCGCAGCGCCGGGATTCGGCGTATGGTGATTGTTGATTCAGCCGGTTTTGCGGCGGGTATCCTGACCCAGTTTGATGTGATTCGCGGGCTGGAAGCGCAACGTGTCAGGCATTTCAGGAAGCTGCATGCAAGCACTGAAGAGCGCTTGGCGGAAAGTCAGCGGCTGCTGGCGGAAAAGCTCGAACTACAGCGAATTGTTGATGCTTCACCGGCTATTCTCTACCGCTGTGAAAGAACAGATGATGACATGTTTGTCGGCACCTATGTCAGTCAGGCCATGACAGCCCAACTGGGGTATGACAGTCAGGAGTGCCTGCAACCGGACTGGTGGCTCTCACACATGCATCCGGATGATCGGCATGCGGCTGTTGTTCAGCAGGTGCAGCTGATCGAGCAGGGGGAAATTGAACACGTTTATCGCTTTTCCAGTAAATCCGGTGAGTGGTACTGGATTCGTGACCATGCCCGATTGTTAAAAGGGGGTGATGGCAAGCCTGATGAAATAGTCGGATCCTGGCTTGATGTGACAGAGGCTCACAATAGCGAAGAGAAATACCGCACAATGGTTGAATCGGTGAATGATGCGATTTTTGTGGCGGACATGGAGTCCGGTATTCTGATTGACGCCAATGAACAGGCGGAGAAGTTGCTCGGCCTGGCGCGCGAAAAGATCATCGGCATGCATCAGACGAAACTGCATCCGCCGGAAGAAATGGCACGGTATGCCAAAATTTTTGCCGATCATGCCGGCAATGAACGCTCCTTTATTCCGGATCTTCTGGTGCGCAGAGGCGATGGAACCGATGTGCCGGTGGATATCAGTACCCATAAAGCCGAGATAGGTGGAAAAACAGTACTGCAGGGTGTTTTTCGCGATATCTCCGAGCGCAAGCAGGCAGACGAGAGACTGAGGCTGGCGCAATTCGCCCTGGATCAGGCCGCCGATGCGATCTACTGGATGACGAATGAAGGCCGCTTCATTTATGTGAACGAAGCAGCGACCCGCATGCTCGGCTACAGCCGCGATGAATTGTTGGACATGGGTGTTGAGGATATTGATCCGTCACTGCCGGATGGCGTTACTCCTGAAATGGTACAGGCGACCAAAGAACATGGATTTGGTCGGGTAGAAACATCGCATCGTACCAAAGACGGCCGGCTTGTGCCGGTCGAAGTCATGGTCGGCTATTTTGAGTTCGGAGATCAGGAATATCATTGCTCTTTTGTACGCGATATCTCCGAGCGCCAACATCACCAGATAGCGCTTGAGCAGAGCGAAGCCCGTTATCGCGGCTTGGTGGATAATCTTAAGGAAGTGGTATTCCAGACTGATGCAGAGGGTAAGTGGTTGTATCTCAATCAGGCGTGGCAGGAGGTTACGGGGTTCAGTGTTGAAGAAAGTGCAGGCAAGTTGTTTCTTGACTATGTTTATCCCGAGGATCGCGAACTCAATATGGAGCGTTTCAAGCCGCTTATTGAACGTCAGAAAGACTCTTGCCGCCATGAGATTCGCTATCGTCATAAAGACGGAGGTTATCGCTGGATAGAGGTGTTCGCCCGCCTGACACTGGATGAACAGAACCAGGTAACAGGCACTACGGGTATGCTGACTGATATTACTGAGCGCAAGTCTAACGAACAGGAGGTTAAGCAGGCAGCAGAGCGTATGCAGCGTATTCTCGATGCCGATTTTGATGCCATCATTGTGCATCAGGATGAAAAAGTGGTGTTCAGCAACAAGCAGGCGCAGCAGATGTTCGGTTATGCCACTCTGAAAGAGACCATCGGCGAAGATGTGATGCTGTATTTTATCCCCGAGATTCGCAGCTTTGCCGCTGGCATTGGCCGGCGCGCCATACGCACAGGAAAGCCCGTGGGGCGATTTGAAACAATGGCGTTAAGTCGAGCCAGAAATGAACCATTCCCGATTGAGATTGCCAGTACACCCATCCAGTGGGCAGGAAAACCCGCCCTGGTTTCTATCGTTCGTGATATTACGGCCAGTAAATTGGCCGGCAAGCTGCTTGAAGTTGAACGATCATCTATGCGCGCACTGCTGAATAACCTGCCATTCCTTGCATGGCTGAAGGATGATGAGAGTACGTACCTTGCCGTAAACGAGAACTACGCCAAAGCCTGTGGCGCTGATGACCCCGAAACGCTGGTTGGCAAAACCGACCTCGATATCTGGCCAGAGGACCTTGCCAATGCATACCGGTTCGATGACCGCGATGTGATGGATGGCGGTGAGTCCAGGCAGATCGAAGAACTGGTTGAGGTGCATGGCGAGCGGCACTGGTTTGAAACCTTCAAGTCACCGGTGTTTGATGATGAAGGGAAGGTGATTGGAACTGCAGGAATAACGCGAGATATTACTGACCGTCTCATCAGTGAGCAGCAGATGCGGCTGCTCGAGAGTGCCGTTGCTGCGGTCAATGAGAGCATCATTATCACCAACGCTCAAGGTATTATTGAATACGTGAACCCCGGATTCACCCGTAACACCGGCTATGCGGTTGAAGATGCCATAGGCAATACACCGGCAATTCTTAACAGCAAACAGCAGTCGCAAGGTTTTTATGAGCAGTTCTGGAAGACCATCAAGGGTGGCAGCTCATGGTCGGGTCGTATCCTCGATCGCAAGAAAAATGGCACCATTTTCCCTGTTTACCTGTCGGTCGCGCCTATCGTTGCCAAAAATGGAGAGATCACCCATTTTGTCGCCGTACATGAGGATCTGACTGAGGCCGAAGCGCTACAGAAGAAGATGATGATGTCGCAGAAGATGGAAGCGGTCGGCACCATGGTTGGTGGCGTGGCCCATGATTTTAACAACCTTCTGGCCAGTATCGTCGGTAATCTTTATCTGATGCGCAAACGTTTCCAGGATGATGAAAAAACGGTCAGTCGTATCAAAGGCATGGAATCATCCGTGCAGCATGGCGCCCAACTGATCCAGCAGATGCTCACCTTTGCCCGCAAGGACAGAACCGAAATGCATGCCATGGATCTGGCGGGATTTATCAAGGAAGCCTACAAACTGGCACATGCCGGGATTCCAGAAAATATCAGTTTTCGCCTTGATTATGCTCCGGGAGAGGACTTCTGGATCAAAGGCGATGCCACGCAACTGCAACAGGTGCTGTTGAATCTGGTGACCAATGCCCGGCATGCTGTGAAGGATAGTGAAAAGCCTGAGATAGAGATGAAACTGGAAATTGTCGCGCCGGATGCGTTGATGCGCGCGCGTTTCGCGGAAATGGCCGACGAAAGCGAATGGTGCTGTCTGAGCTGTTCGGATAACGGTTGTGGTATGAATCATCAGCTTGTTGAGCGCATTTTCGAACCGTTCTTTACCACCAAAACGGTGGGTGAAGGCACAGGCCTTGGCCTGGCCATGGTTTACGGGGCTGTTCAGAATCATAAGGGTATTATTGATGTGCAGAGTGTGCCCGGAGAAGGCACGCGTTTTTCAGTTTACCTGCCGTTGCATAAGACACAAGCAGCCAGAGTTGTCAGTCAGGATGATGCCGAAGTGGATGGTAAGGGGATGACAATTCTCCTTGTTGACGACGAAGAGGGGCTGCGCCATGTGCTGGCGGATGTGCTCAGACATAATAGTTTCATGGTGCTGCAGGCAAGCGATGGTGAACAAGCCGTAGAAATGTTTGAGAAGCATGAAGCTGACATCAAGCTTGTGCTGATGGATGTGGTGATGCCGAACAAAGGTGGTGTCGTGGCTGCCAGGGAAATCAGGCAGATCAATGCGACTGTGCCGATCATCTTCCAGACCGGATATGGCGAACAGACGCAATTGCAGGCTGCAGCTTCAATCAGCAACAGTGATTCATTGCAAAAACCCGTCCAGGTGCCGGTTTTGATGAAATTAATCCTGAGTAAAATCGATGGGTGCAATGAACTTTGACATTAGTGATGACCTGAAAAAACAGGCACGCTCGCCGCATAACCTGTTTGTGTTGAATGTGTTCCTGTTTAACCTGCTGATGACACCGGCAGCCATTGTGCTGGATGTCGGCATGATCGCTTTACTGATTCCGCCGCTCTGTTCGCTGTCCGTCATTGCCTATATCTATATCCGCTCAAAAAAGGAGACGATCTGGTTTGTTGATATGCACTGGCGATTGGCATTCAGGCGTTGCCAGTGGTTGATGGCGGGGTACGGGATTTCAGCCATGCTGGTGCTCATCGCCTGGTTACTCAGCCTGACCACAGCCGATGCCAAAATGGCTGAGATCATGTTTACCGCCATTTCCCGCGTGGCGATTCTGCCCACACTGCTGGCGGTGATGATCACCGTGGTACTCGAAGCCGGAGGTTTTCAACTGATCAACCATGGTGAAGTACCCGACAAGCTGGTTGAAGAGTATCCACCGCCTGACCCGATCGAACAGCCTTGAAATGGCTGGAAAGCGGAGAGGTCATCCGTCACACTGCCGCCATGCTTGAACTCTCCGACCTGTCACTCTCCGTTTCCATTCAGGGTAAACGCGTGGACGCTGTCTCAGCCGTTTCCCTGTGCCTGCAGCCCGGACGTGTGCTGGGTCTGGTCGGTGAATCCGGTTGCGGCAAATCGCTGACGGCTCAGGCTATTCTCCGGCTCGGCGAGCATCAGGGTGTGGAAAAAAGTTCAGGTGATATCAGGCTGGACGGCAAGAGCCTGTTTGCTATGAGTAACGAACAACTCAGAACGGTGCGCGGCGGCCACATCGCCATGATTTTTCAGGAGCCGATGACGGCCCTGAACCCTGTATTTTCTATCGGTAGCCAGATCATTGAAGTGATTCGGCTGCATCTGGATCTGACCAAACAGCAGGCCCGGCAACGGGCGATCGACCTGTTGCAGGATGTCGGTATGCAGGATGCCGAACAGGTGCTCAAACAGTATCCCGACGCGCTTTCCGGCGGCATGCGCCAGCGTGTGTTGATTGCCATGGCCATGGCGGCGGATCCCGATTATATCATTGCCGATGAGCCGACAACCGCACTCGATGTGTCGGTGCAGAAGCGCATTATCGCATTGCTTCTGGATCTGCAGAAAAAACGCAATCTGGGATTGCTGCTGGTGACGCATGATTTCGGACTGGTGGCCGAGATGTGTGATGATGTGGCGGTGATGTATGCCGGTCAGATTGTCGAGTCAGGATCGGTTTCAGAAATATTCGATCATCCGGCCCATCCGTACACCCGGGCATTGATGGGTTGCCGACCGGAAGTCTCGCTTCCCGGCAAACCGCTACCGGTCATTTCAGGGCAGGTGCCACCACCCGGCCGCTGGCCGTCGGGTTGCCATTTTGCCAAACGTTGCCCGCTGGCCAAGGATGATTGCAGTCATCCGGTGGCTGCTGATGTCTGGTCGCGTGCGAATCATGTGACCCGCTGCCTGCATGTGGGAGAGAACTCTTGAGCGTATTGCGGGTAGAACAACTGAACAAAACATTTGCTGCCGGCGGCATGTTCAAGGCTATCGGCAAAGCCAAACGGGCGGTGATTGATACCTCTTTTGATCTGCAGGCGGGCGAGACCCTGGCCATTGTGGGCGAGTCAGGCAGTGGTAAATCCACGACGGCACGGCTGGCTATGCAGCTGCTGACCCCCGACTCAGGTCAGATTTACTGGGCCGGTGAGAATGTGACGCGTTTGCGCGGGGCTGAACTGCGCAAACGGCGCAGTCATATCCAGATGGTGTTTCAGGATCCTTACGCAAGTCTGAACCCGCGCATGAAGATCTGGCAGAGCGTGGCAGAAGGGTTGCGCGTACACCGGCCGGAGATGACGAACAGCCAGCGTCGCGACAAGGTGGCAGAAACGCTGGCTCTATGCGGGCTCGATGATTCGGGCATGGATCGTTATCCGCACCAGTTTTCCGGTGGTCAGCGGCAACGCATCGGCATTGCCCGAGCCCTGATTGTGGAACCCAAAGTGTTGGTGCTTGATGAACCGGTGTCGGCACTTGATGTGTCGGTGCAGGCGCAGATTCTGAATCTGCTTAAAGAGATTCAGTTGAACACCAATCTGGCCTACCTGTTTATTTCACATGATCTCTCCGTAGTACGCCATATCGCCGATCGCGTGTCGGTGATGTTTGCCGGTCAGGTGGTGGAGCAGGGCAAGGTGGCGGACATTTTTGGACACTGCGCACACCCCTATACCAGAGCGCTGCTTGATGCGCGTCCTATAAGACATCCCGATGAGCGCAACCGTGATGATGTCGTGATGGTGATCGGTGAGGGCATGTCCGATACCGGCTGTGCCTACCAGCCGCGCTGTGCCTTTAAACGAGATGGCTGTGCCGACTTCGATGGTACATTGAACGCACAGGGTTGTGCCTGCCTGTATCCGCTAAGTGTGCGTTCATGAAAGATCTCAGCACTCAGATTCGCCGTGATTTTGCGGCTGATTCGCCGCTGGCCACCGGCCTGCCCGGTTATGCCCGTCGTGAAGAGCAGATTACGCTGGCCGGGGAGATCGGCAGCGCCTTTGAGCAGAAAAGCATGTTGCTGGCCGAGGCAGAAACCGGGACGGGCAAAACGCTGGCTTATCTGGTTCCTTCACTGCGCTCCTATGACAAGATCCTGATTTCGACGCATACCAAAGCGTTGCAGGATCAGCTGGTACATCGCGATCTTCCGGCTGTGCAGAAAGCACTTGGTATCGGGCGCAAGGTGGCCCTGCTCAAGGGGCGCAGCAACTATCTTTGCCCCCAGCGTTTGCAGCGTCATATCACCAGTCCGCAACTGGATTCCCGTATACAGAAAGCCATGCTCAAGGTGCTGGAATGGTCTGAGAAGACACGCGACGGTGACCTTTCCGGTCTGGATTTTGATGTCTTCTCCAAGGGTATCGGGCCGATGGTGACGGCTACGGCAGATCAGTGTCTGGGCGTAAAATGCGGCGAATATGATGTTTGTCCGCTGATGAAGGCCAGACAGCGGGCGCAATCGGCCGATATCGTGGTGACCAATCATAGCCTGTTGCTGGCAGATGCGGCGCTTAAATCCGGCGAGTTCGGTGAAATTCTGCCGAATTTTGATGCCTATGTACTCGATGAAGCGCATTCGTTGCCGGAGCTGGCTTGCCAGCATTTCGGTGTGCAGCTCACCCGTCTGAAACTGATTCAGTGGCTTAATGATATGCAGGCATTGCTCGATGAGATGGGAGATGAGCCGGCCCTGAAGCAGGATGTGCTGGCTACCGGCAAGGATGTGATCGATGCCTGGCTGAAGCCGGGGCTCGATGAGCTGAAAGACGCCTGGGTTGCCATGGTCAAACTGGCTGAATCGCGACGCGAACGCAGTGAGGAGATGGCAAAACAGGCGGATCGGGCGACAGAGCTGCTGGTGGAAATCAGAATGGTGATGGAGCCGGCTGATGGTTTTGTCGGTTGGAGCGACGGCGATGGCGAGCATAAAAGATACACCGTTGCGCCTGTCGAAACAGGACCTGTGTTAAAACAGCATTTGTGGGATCGGCCTGCCGCGTTTGTGCTGCTCTCGGCCACACTCAGAGTCTCCGGCAGTTTTGCATATGCCAGACAGAGGCTGGGAGTGGAGGTCAGTCAGGAGAGCTTCCATGCCTCGCCGTTCGATTACGCCACCCAGTCGATGATTTATCTGCCGAGGCACATGCCCGATGCGCGTTCGCCGCAGGGTGTGGCGGCGCTGACCGATGAGATGGAGACGCTGATTCGTGCTTCGCAGGGGCGTGCATTTGTACTGTTTACCTCATGGGGCATGCTGGGGCAGGTCGCTCAGGAGCTTGCCCGACGTCTGCCCTGGACCGTGCTGATTCAGGGAGAATCCGGTAGCCGCGATGCCATTCTGGAAACCTTCCGCAAGGATACCCATTCCGTACTGTGCGGCACGCGCAGCTTCTGGGAGGGGGTGGATGTGCCCGGTGAAGCCCTGAGCATGGTGATTATCGATAAAATGCCGTTTGCACCACCCAATGATCCGCTGTTGCAGGCTCGCATCAAACGTTGCGAGGAGAAGGGCGGGCACGGTTTCAGGGATATTCAGCTGCCTGAGGCGATTGCCACCCTCAGACAGGGGGCCGGGCGACTGATACGCTCAGTCAATGACAGAGGTGTGATGGCGCTGCTGGATTCACGCCTTTATGCCAAAGCCTATGGCCGGGAGGTGGTGCGTAATTTACCTGCCGCCCCGATCAAGGATGACCTCTCCGAAGTCCGCTGGTTCTTTGAAGAGCAAGACCAATAAAGCCATGGGGTGGCTTTATTGGTCGCGATAGTTCTAAAATAAACAAGCCATGGGGTGGCTTTATTGGTCGCGATAGTTCTAAAATAAACAAGCCATGGGGTGGCTTTATTGGTCGCGATAGTTTCGAATAGAACGAACCACGGGTGTGGTTTTAGTTAATGCCCCGAGTTTACTGTTTCTTGTTTTCATTATTGTCGGGTTCCGGAAATACCGGGTCGAAGGAGCCTGGCAGCAGGCCCCATGAAAAATGGTCATTGCTATTGCGCTTCTCGTTTGCCGGAAACATGGTCTGTTTGTGCTTTGAGTTTACACGATTCAAGAAATCAGGCATTTTAATTTTCATCTGCATTACCTCGCATTCGGTCAGGTTGCTCCCCCTTCGCCACCTGTATCCGCTGAGTCAGGCAAACACATCCCTGTGACATCCGTATGACAGTCAGTAGAGATAATCAGGGCTGCAATTTATTTTCAATTTCGGCAGGGTTGCATGGCTTGAGGGGACATACCATGAACAAAATTGTAAAAATGATCGTGTTGCTGCTGATGCTTCTGCCTGTTCATTCCGCCATGGCGGCGGAAGCTAACGGTACGGATGCTTTTTTCGGCACCATTAACGGTTATCTCGCTTCGGTTCTTTTTTTCGATGTGATGCCGGGTGAGGGCAACATGCCGTTCATTGTGGCCTGGTTGATTACCGGTGCTGTTTATCTCACGTTCCGGTTCGGTTTTATCAATCTGCGTATGATGGGGCACGCCTTTCAAATTCTGCGCGGTAAATATCACTCCAAAGATGATCGCGGCGAAGTATCACCCTTTCAGGCATTGACGACTGCGCTTTCTGCCACAGTGGGACTGGGTAATATTGCCGGCGTTGCCATTGCTGTAAGCATCGGCGGTCCCGGAGCCACCTTCTGGATGATTATTGCCGGGTTCTTCGGCATGACAACCAAGTTTACCGAGGTGACGCTGGGGCAGATGTATCGCGAATACCGTCCTGACGGCCACATTATGGGCGGTGGCATGGAGTACCTCTCCAAAGGTTTCAAGGAGAAGGGTATGCCTAAACTGGGCAAAGCGCTGGCGATGCTGTTTGCGCTGTTGACCATTGGCGGTTCATTGGGCGCCGGCAACCTGTTTCAGGTATCTCAGGCGATGGGAGCCGTGCAGACCGAAGTGCCCTTCTTCAAAGAGTTTCCACTGGCCTTCGGCCTGATCATGGCAACAGCTGTGGCTATTGTGATTATCGGCGGTATCCGCCGTATTGCCCATGCCGCCGAAGCTATTGTGCCGACGATGGTGTTGATTTATCTCAGTGCCTGCCTGTGGATCATTATCTCTCATGCAGCCGATGTGCCTGCAGCTTTCAGCCTGATTATCAATGAAGCGTTTGCTCCGACTGCGGTGGCCGGTGGCATGATCGGTGTGATTGTGCAGGGCTTTAAACGCGCTGCTTTCTCCAGTGAAGCGGGCATTGGCTCGGCTGCAATTGCCCACTCGGCAGCATCGGTGAAATATCCTGTGCGTCAGGGGTTTGTGGCGCTTTATGAGCCTTTTATCGACACCATTGTGATTTGCACCATGACTGCACTGGTCATTGTCATTACCGGTGTTTACAACGCGCCGGAATATGCCGCGCTGGTCGAGGGCAGCAAAGGTGCTGCACTGACTGCGGTAGCATTCGGTTCGGTGATTTCCTGGTTCCCGATCATTCTCTCCGTTTCAGTCGTGCTGTTTGCCTATTCAACCATGATTTCATGGTCCTATTACGGAGAGCGCAGCTGGACCTATGTGTTTGGCGAGTCCTACTCGATGGTGTTTCGCATCATCTTTGTTGTTTTCGTTGTTCTGGCCTCGATTACCAGTGCCAGCAATATTCTGGATTTCAGTGATCTGCTGATTCTTTCCATGGCTTTCCCGAACCTGATCGCACTCTATCTGCTGCAGGGCAAAGTTGCCGCAGCCCTGAAAGAATATCTGGCGAAACTGCGTCGCGGTGACTTCGAAGCGGATAGAGACAACGCGTAGTTACTCACTTGATTCATCAATGCTTGTCCCCCATTTGGGGGACAAGCATCATGGTTGCGATGTGTTATACTAGCCGGTGATTTCGCCACCGCTTCTGGATTGAAGCCTGGCTGAGCAAAGAGGTTGCCTTGGTTCAATATGTCCATGCGAGAGTGAAGCTTCTGTTTGCCGGCTATGAAAATTATAGTCCGGATGATAACAGTCAGCATGCTGTCCTGTTTTTACTGCTCTGTTTGGCCATTTCTGTCTCATCCTTTTTTTCAGTTGTGAATTACCTGCATGGTCACCAGTGGCTTGCCTGGTTTCAGGTGGTGATTTGCGCCGCATTTGTTCCAATGGCTATAAGGGGCTATAGAAGAAACTGGCTACCAAAATCACGTGCAATCTTTATGTGTCTGGCCTTTCTCATGTTCGCCGCACTGTTTGTGGATGGCGGTATCGGTAATACAGGTATCTACTGGTCACTGCTCTTTCCGTTTCTGGTATTTCTGTTAATGGGTGTGCGTCTTGGCTGGCGTTGGGTTACTGCCTTTGTGGTGTGTGATGCCGTATTGCTCGGGCTGCATGGACTGCACGTCTTCGATTTCACCTACAGTGATGACACCTTGTTATATACGCCGGCGATGTTTTTTTGCTTTACCATTATCGCCTGTGCGTTCCAGTTGCAGTTGGAGCGGCGGCAGACGGAGTTGCAGCAAACAAATCTTGAGCTTATAAAAAGCGAAGGAGAGCTGCGTCATGTGAAAGGCAATCTGGAACAGATGGTGCAGAAACGTACACATCAACTGAAAATGATTAATGAAAAACTAAGCCGGGAAGTCGATGAGAAAATCGAGGCGCTGCAGCAGAAGGAGTTTGCCGAGATCAAGTATGAACATGCCCAGAAAATGGAGTCGCTGGGGACGCTCGTCGGCGGCATTGCCCACGATTTCAACAATATGCTCTCCGGTATTACTGCCAATCTTTATCTGATCCAGCGTAAGGTTGATTCGCCCGACGTGAAAGAACGTCTGGATAAAATCGGTGAACTGAGCATGCATGCCGCCGACATGATTCGTCAGTTGATGACCTTTGCGCGCAAGGATGAAGTGAAACTGGCTGAGTTTGATCTGCGCCCGTTCCTTAACGAGGCTTATAAGCTGGCCAGGGTTTCAGTCCCTGAGCATATCCGGTGTGAACTGGTTCTTTCTGAAGGGAAATATTTTATCAATGGCGATGGCACCCAGATTCAGCAGATTCTGATGAACCTGATAAATAATGCGCGTGATGCACTGGCCGGTGCGAGCGATCCGTTTATCAATGTCTCGCTGGTCAAATGCAGTCAGGGCGGCGCCTTTCTCACTAACCACCCGGAAGCCGGGGGCGGCAATTATGTGATCCTTACGGTACAGGATAATGGTTGCGGTATTCCTGAAGATAAACAGAGCAGGGTTTTTGAGCCGTTTTATACCACCAAAGAGGTTGGTAAAGGTACCGGCCTGGGGCTTTCGATGGTGTATGGCGCGGTGAAAACACATGGCGGATTCATCGATGTGGCAAGTTATACGGGGACAGGTACGCGCTTTAGTATCTATTTGCCCCTTGTTGGCAGTGTAAGCCGGGCAAGAGGAGGGGTGCAGGAGAATGTTGTAGAAGCAGGGCATGGGGAAATGATCCTGTTGGTGGACGATGACCCGTTTTTGCTTGAGGTGAGTGAGCAGTTGTTGGTCAATCTGGGTTATCGGGTCATGACAGCCTTAAATGGTCTTCAGGCTGTCGAAACCTACAGGGTAAACAAGGATGTCATAGATCTGGTGCTGATGGATATTGTAATGCCAGTGCTGGGAGGAAAACCTGCGGCAGATTGTATCCTGAAGTTGAATCCGGATGCCAGAATCCTGTTTATCTCCGGTTATGATCGTGATCATGATGCTACCGTCGAAATGGGTACTGACTGGCATCTGGTGTTGAATAAACCGCTGGTGGTGGATGAATTAAGCCGGACTCTCAGGCAACAACTGAAAAAGGTTTAAGTGGCTCAATATTCGTGGTTCCGGACGTGTTCTTTTGTCAGCCTTATTGTCATGAAAAGAGTCTGCTGACATAATACCAATCGATGCCAAGAAAGCTGTTACGCCGTTATATGCCCGATCACAAGGCGATCCGGGAACACAAGTATTTACAGTGCTTCGGCAAGCTATTACACAATCCCGACCTCTGGCACCTGAACCGCCACTCGGTAGCCAGAGCGTTTTTTGTCGGTCTGGTCTGCGCCTTTACTCCGGTGCCGTTCCAGATGGTGCTGGCCGCCGGTGGCGCTATTCTGGTGAATGCCCATCTGCCGATTTCCGTGGCACTGGTGTGGCTGACCAACCCGGTCACGATGCCGCCGATGTTTTACGGCGCCTACAAACTCGGTGCCTGGGTGTTGCAAACGCCCGAAAAGAATTTTGATTTTGAACTCAGTTTTGAGTGGCTGGGCAACGAAATGGCTGTGATCTGGGAGCCGTTTCTACTGGGGTGCCTGATACTCGGCATTGCCACCGGTCTGCTCTCTTATGTCGGTATTAAACTGTTGTGGCGCTGGTCGGTGGTGCGTAAGTGGCGGCGCAGACATCTCGATAAGGCTCAATAAACCCCGGTGATCCGGCAGGTCATTGAGCAGGCCGTCTCGGAGGCCACGGGTCTCCCTTTTCTCGTTAAACATCAATTCTCACTGGCCGGTGGCAGTATCAATGCGGCTTTTCGCATTGCAGGAGAACATGGGTGTAACTATTTTTTAAAACTCAGCGATGAACAGGGCCTGGCGATGCTCGAAGCTGAAGCCGACGGGCTGCGCGAATTGTCTGCTGCAGGAACCATACGCATCCCTGAGCCTGTTTGTACCGGGACGGCGTACGCACGCGCCTTTCTGGTGACCGAATATATCAATATGGCAGGGGAAAAAGCCGGTTCTTCCCGGTTGCTGGGTGAGCAGCTGGCGGGACTTCACCGCACCACCGCTTTCCGCTTCGGCTGGTGGCGTGATAACACCATCGGTTCAACGCCACAATGCAACAGCCAGTCGGATGACTGGGTTGATTTCTATCGAAGCCGGCGACTGCAGTTCCAGATGGATCTTGCTTGCCGGAACGGTTTTTCCGGTTCACTGCAGAGCAAGGGGGAGCGCTTGCTGGCTGATCTGGATCAGTTCTTTGATTCTTACAAGCCGGAGCCATCACTGCTGCATGGTGATCTGTGGGGTGGCAATCATGGTTTTGATGAGCACGGCAAACCGGTGATTTTTGATCCGGCAGTCTATTTCGGTGACCGCGAGGCTGATCTTGCCATGAGCGAACTCTTCGGCGGTTTCTCTTCAGACTTTTATGCCGCTTATAACGAAGCCTGGCCTCTGGATTCGGGTTACCGGGTGCGTAAAACCTTGTACAACCTCTATCATATCCTCAATCACGCCAATCTCTTCGGCGGTGGTTACGCCGCACAGGCCGAATCCATGATCGACCGTCTACTGGCTGAAGTCTGATATTTCTCACCGCAGAGGCACCCCAGGGTGCTTTCTCTTGCGCAAGGGCAATTCACCTTGTCGCGGAGGACACAGAGGGAAGCATTAATTCGGGATTTCATAAACACCCGCTGTCGCTAATGCTCAATCACAGAAATCCCGGTATGTAAACTATCGTCACCACGAGTCACCGGAGTATTTTCATTTTTATTGTTTTTCCTCTGTGTCCTCCGCGTCCTCTGCGGTGAATATGCTTGTTACTGCCCGGCGATGGTCATGTTGGAGACGGCAATGGATGGCACTGCGGTGGAGCCGAACCAGGTCAGGTCCGAGCCCACCAGTTCGATATTGGCGAACATTTCTTTGAGGTTGCCGGCAATGGTGATGCCCTGAACAGGGCGGACGATCTCTCCGTTTTCGATCAGGAAACCGCCGGCTCCGCGTGAATAATCGCCGGTGACGGGATTAACGCCGAAACCGATTAGCTCGGTAACCAGCAGCCCGTTGCCGATCTCCTTGAGCATGGCTTTCTGGCTGTGTGAGCCGGGCTGCCAGATCAGGTTGGATGAGCCGATGCCGATATCGCCGGTCAGGCCGCGCATGGCACTGCCGGTTTCAGGCATCCTCAGGCGTTTGGCTGTGTAGCGATCGGTCAGGAAGGTGGTCAGCAGGCCACGGTCAATCAGTGCATGGGGAGCACAGCGTGTGCCTTCGCCATCAAACAGGCGATTGCCCAGACCTTCCGGGTGATCCGGGTGATCTTCTATGCAGACAAATTCAGGGAAAATATTTTGCCCCAAAGCCTCGGTCAGGAAAGAACGCTGCTGTAGCACCGAGCGGCCATTAATCGCACCGACCAGATGGCCGAGCAGGGAAGTGGCTGTGCGTGGTTCAAATATGATGGTGCCGCGACCGCTTTCCATGCCGCCTGCATTCAAACGGCTGACGGCACGACTGGCAGCTTCTTCTGCGATGAGTCTCGGGTCACGCAGGTCGCCGGCTTTTCTGGCGCGATGCCATGCATAGTCGCGCTGCATACCTTCGCCTGTTCCGGCAATGACTGAAACACTGATGGATGCGGAAGATTTTCCGTATTCTGCGGCAAAGCCGTCACTGGAAGCATAGGCCACGCGGTTGTGCCCGAAACTTGCTTCGGCGCCTTCGGAGTTGGTGATTTCGGCAGAGTAGTTGCGCGCCATCTCTTCGCAATGCAGGGCCGCATCTCTGGCCTGCCCGATATCCCAGCCCGGATTGCCTCCGGGATGTTTTTGATTCCAGGCCGTCAGCTCTTCCGCACCCGGGTGATTGGCTCCGACCGGTGGCATGGCATCCGGATCAGGCTCGGATATTTTTGCCATCAGCACGACCTGCTCGGCCAGTTTTTTCAAGCCTGTTTCCGAGACATCAGAGCTGGAGGCGGTGGCAAAGGCCAGCCCTTTGGCTGTTTCGACAAAGACGCGCAAGCCAACGCCCTGTGCATCTTCGCGCTCGACTGATTCAACCGCACCATTGCGTACGCTGATCGAATCACCGGTATCGTTGACGGCGAGTGCATCGACATAGGTCGCACCGGCCTTGCGCGCCTGATCAATGAGGTTTGCGGCCAGTTGGGACAGTGAATGCTGATCTGTTGGCAGACTCATGTTTCGGTTCCTCCGACAATCAGTTCATCAATACGCAGGGTAGGCAGGCCTACACCCAC
>Ga0210044_10002929_pt1 | contig 24769 bp, 38 predicted proteins | sample CryGey13umfilter_2_FD_183959 | JGI IMG/M metagenome (GOLD analysis project Ga0210044, IMG submission 183959) | Groundwater microbial communities from aquifer in Utah, USA - Crystal Geyser 4/9/14 3 um filter (SPAdes) (version 2) | ecosystem: Environmental > Aquatic > Deep subsurface >... | reverse complement strand
CCTCAATAAGCTACACAAAGCCCGGCTCGAGACAGAAGGACGTGAAGAAGAACCTACCACCGAGGATCTCTCCGAAAGGTCCGGGTTGACTGACAGGCAAGTCAAGAAGCTACTTGAAATCCACCCACATAGCCTCTCGCTCAATAACAACATAGGAGATGACAGTGACGCCTCGTTCCTTGACGTGCTCGAAGATACGGGCCCCACGCCCCCGGACGTAGTGGGAGAAGCCCAAGATAACAGAAAACTGGAAGGGTGGCTGGACAAGCTTAAAGAGAAAGAGCGCCTGGTCATAACCTTGAGGTTCGGGCTTGACGGTAAAGGGGCGAGGACGTTCGAAGAAGTCGGGGCTTTGCTTGACATGTCGAAGCAAGGGGCGCAGCAGGTAGAAGCGAAGGCGCTTAGGAAACTAAGAATGCTGTCGCAGGGCTTGGAGATGAAAAGACGCAAGAGCGGGATAAAGAAAGCCGACCTGACCGGCCTCTGTTGTTCAGAATGCAGAAGACCGGCGAAGACCAACCGCTTCAACCAAAAACAGGGCAGGTGCCAATCCTGTGTTAATAAAGAATATGCAAAACTAAAAAAGGAGGAAAAAATGGCGAGAAAGAAAATAGATCTCACGGGCCTTCACTGTGAAAGCTGTAAAAAGCCGGCGGGCTCGGTCAAACATTTCAACGCGAAGTACGGCAGGTGCCAACCCTGCACTGCCACGTACAAGATGGAGCTTGCGAGACGAGCGGTGGATCTCGGTGGAAGGCCCGAAAGCCCCACACCCAAAGAGACACCCCTTATCCTGGCCTCCGTTGTTCAGAATGTGGATCCGCCTCGGATCCCGTACTTAACCCCTGAGACTGTAAAGTTCACAAAGGACAATCCTCCTAAGAAGGTAAAGGGTCCTTCTCTTGAGATCAACTTCTGCCCGTACTGCGGGCAAGACTTGGGCCGAGAGGAGAGCATCAAGATAATCACTACCAAGCTTGGGTACAAAGATGGTATCGACGTCATTGAAGACCAAGAACTCAGTACGGCGTTCCAGTGCAATGTCTGCCAGAAGACGCTGCAAGAGTAATGTATATCTTCATCGGCAAGCAGGGCAAATACCAGATCCCCCAAGGGGTAGAGGTCAAGGTTATCAAATTCTACCCCAGGCGCCGGGTGATCATCGAGTACGAAGGCAAGAAGATCCTGACGTTCAGCACTTTATTGAGGAGGAGAAATTCCCCATGAACACTATCAGCTGGATAGTATTTTCGCTTATCACAGGTACAAGCGGCGGTGTAGGACTGTACTTAGCATACTCTATGGGCAAGCATGCCGGAATGATGGAAGGGATTGAGGAAGGGCGCCAGTTCGAGAAGGACTTACAAACACATATCCGGCAGATCAAAAAGGAGACCTCATGCAGAATAAAGTAATTGATCCGGTGTTTAATCCCCCCAGATGCACGGGCAGATCAACAAGGCTTGCGGACCACTACATTCAGGAATTATTTATGAAAGGAAGGGTGGAGATTCAAGATCATTGCGATCACTGGCAAGCCCGTCAAATCTTGTTTGACCGAGTAATCATGCGCCTGAGGATAGAGCACCAGCATGTGAAGATAGCGGCGAAGAGGTCAACCTACAGTATATGGCTTGAAGAATGAGCGTCCTCTTCCCCAAACCCAAAACATTTCGGAGCGAGAAGTACCTGAAGTTCGTCCGATCCCTCCCGTGCTGCGTCTGCGGGTGGACTCAGGGGATAGAGGCCCACCATTCCTCTACGGGCGGGACTGGGATAAAATGCAGTGACGCATACGCCGTCCCCATGTGTAGACTACACCACGCCGAATATCACCAGTTCGGCAAGGAGACATTTTGGGGGCGGCATAACATCGACAAATGGGAGCTGGTGGCGAGGACCCTCGAAAAACACCTAAAGGAGGTAACATGATACTGACTAAGCCAAGCTTCACAATACTCGACGATTTTTGTGGCAAGGAGCTGCTTAAGAGTATAGAACGGGCCGGCAGGACCTGCTACAAGTCGGAAGATAAGAACGCCAACGAAGACATCGACGCGACCATGAAGTTCGTCAAAGGGATTATAGCCAGGGGGCACGAGACTGTGCTCGAGCATGAGAAGCTTTCCGTGAGGTTCATCTGCGACAGGGGGGCTTGCTACTCAGATGACAAGGGGGCAGAGAAGTATGTCCAGCGTAACTGGGAAAAGGGTATCTCATACGGCCGCGTTTACGGAGCCCTTCAAAGACACCTCAATGAGTTCTGGAAAGGCAACAACCTTGACCCGGAGTGGGATATCCATCACCTCGCCCACGCCGGCTGCTGTCTGCTCTTTCTCCTGACCTACGAGGCGAGGGGGATGAAGGAGTGGGATGACAGGCCTGTAAAAACACAAACCAAAGAAGATTAAAAAAGGAGGCTTTATGCTTAAAATCAGAAGAGGTGTTTTCGAAACGAATTCGTCCAGCACGCACAGTATCAGTATCGGCGACGGCCTTCCCCCAAGCTGTTCCAATCTCACCCCGGAAGAAGAAGCCGTCTTAAGGAAACTCGAACGCACGGACTACCTGCTCGACCGCTCACTTACCCCGGGTTGCGATGGCGTGCTTAGAATAGATGCCAATAAGGAGTTCGGCTGGGAAGTAGAGGACTATCAGGATGCAGCCACGAAAGCGATGTACTGCTACATAGACCAGTACCAGAGAAAAGACCGGATAAAGATGCTCAAAGAGGTGTTGATGGAGCAGACGAAGGCCACGGACGTAGAGTTTCGCTACGAACCTGACTCCGGGTATGGCGAAGGCAAATACGGCTACATAGATCACCAGTCGGACGGGACCTCCGACGATGCTTTTATAGACAAGGAGACGCTTCGCAATTTCATTTTCAACCAGCGCTCAATACTGAGGATCGACAATGACAACAGATAACTCGATCGCTTCCTACCAGAACGGAAACACCAGAGTGACGCTCTATGGCGATGGCACGAAGACGCGGGAGTACGAGGGTATTCCCGCGCCCGAGTTTCCCGAGTCCATAGACATCAAGATCACAAACTACTGCGATCTGGCGTGCCCTTATTGCCACGAGTCGTCCGGCATACGAGGGGCACACGCCAGCCTCAAGGCGCTGCTGAGGAAGCTGAGCGGCCTGCCGGCGGGGGTGGAGCTTGCTATAGGGGGCGGCAACCCCCTGGCCCATCCCCTGCTGGCCTCATTTCTACTTGCGGTGCAACAGAGGGGGTGGATAGCCAATATCACCGTCAACCAGAAGCACCTTCACTTCACCGACCTTACGCGCTTCATTGGACATGACCTGGTGAATGGGGTAGGGGTCTCTATTAGGGAAGAAGGAATTGGGGACCCCAGGGAACTCCGGCGACTGAGAGCCCTCTCCCCGCATATCGTCTATCACGTAATCTGCGGAGTCCATAAGAGCGAGATCATCGACGAGCTGCTGGAGATCGACGAGCGGGCTAAGATCCTTGTGCTCGGGTACAAGCAATACGGGCGGGGCCTGGCCCACCACAGCAAGGATATTGATGATGAGATCGTCAGGTGGAGCCGCTACCTGCCCCGCTATATAGACCGGTGCCATCTCTCTTTCGACAACCTTGCCATCGAGCAGTTGGACATCAAAAGGCTCTTTACGAAAGAAGGGTGGGAGAGATTCTACATGGGCGACGACTTCACTTTCTCAATGTACATAGACGCCGTCGAAAAGGTATTCGCCCCGACCAGCAGAAGTGCTGAAAGGAGAGGGTGGGCAGGATGCTCGTTGAAGAAGTTCTTCAGAGGTGAAATTTTATGAGACGCTTGGTCTTCAAACTTGAAGCCTCCGGCGTTCAAGACATGCAGATACGCTCAGAGCATGTGTGGCTTGATGGAGACGCCCGGCTTCGCAAGTTCCTGGCTGATGTTGGGTTCGACCTCAATCGAGCCGTACAGCAGCATACCCAATGTGATGGCGGAATCCTCTTCGTGCAAAATATCCCCCTTGAGGGTATTTCGACCTTTGACATGGTGTGTTTGATACTCTGGGAGGCCGGCTTCCCAAAAGAAAGAACCCAAGACGTGCTCATGCGGGCGTGGGAGGAGAACAGGGACCCGGTAGAGATCGCAAAAGAGGAGGTGGCACTTGTCAAAAAGCTGGAGGGATAATTCTGCATCAGCTTGGGCGTTCGACTTGAGCCCATCCGGGTTCGGCACCATAACTTACAATGGAGAGCCTGTCTACGATGTTCACAAGGTGGTCATTACATGCGAGGCCAGTGGACGTACAACCGCCCAGTTGGAGTTGGGCGGCATAAGGGTGCAGGCAAACCTCGCCGCTGTGGAAGCGACCCGCAAGGTTGAAGTGGCATTCAGCGTGGGCGCCGGTACCGGTACTGTCACCCAAGAGGACCTTGACATAATCCAGGGGCTCTCTGCAAAGTATGGCTTTTCTTTGGGACGGCTTGTACATGCCTTGGCATACCTGAAGGTGATACTGTCGCAAGACGTCACTTACTTGGAGGCCTACTGCGCCCGGGCGCAAGAAGAAGAAGTCGAGGTAGACTTCCTGGTACACCGGGATGGAACTATGTTAAAGAAACTGGAGGGTACCCTTTGATATTCCCAAGGGTTAAAAAATGCCTCCCGTTCTTGAACACAACAGATAACCCCGTCTACACACTCGATGTAATTACCGAGAACGAGGCTTCTCGGCACCGGATGCTTGTCGAGATCCCCCACCACATCAATAGGCTGATCAACGAAAGCAAGCTCGTCGGTATCGACAGGAAAACCCCCGAGGGATTTCCTGTGCCAATAACGGTTATCGGCGAGGCCGTATATGCCTATCGGCTGCTCAAGAAAAGTGGCATGGTCAGACAGTACCAAGACATTCTCGCTCGTTCCATCGAGGAGGAGCGAGGGGTTCTGGATGTAGCCTTCGAGATGGTGCAGTTCTTGGAAAAATTAAGCGGGTGAAAAAAAGTTTGTTGACTATTATTTTTTTCCTTGACAGCGTTATAGCGAGCAAGTAATATACACCCATGCAAGCGAGGCCAAATATAAAAACAACTTCTCCAAACAACCCAAATAAAAACTTGACCCCGGTTGCACGGCACGATTTGGCCTCGCAACCAATCCAGTGCCTCGCCGGTGTCAAGACATACGAGGACCCTGAAGCCTATTGCAGGTAGAGGGGTCCTCGTATGCTATATTATGCACAGGAGGACGCCGTGGCCAGGGTCAAATCCTATCAAAAGGTTGAAGAAGAGGGTGCTCATTGCGCCAACTGCCGGAACGCCAAGGTGATACTCCAGCCCCACACTCGCACGGGAGAGCTCTTGGAGAAGGTTAAATGCGCGAAAGGAGTGTGGACAGTCAAGGCAAACGGCAAGGGCGGCACCTGTGATTATTACGCTATCTGGAGGAGGGCTACCTCCGAGTGTCAGGGCTACGAGCCCATGGGGAATAATTTGAATGACTTTCTTGCCAGTCTACCGCAGTGCAAAGAGGATATGTTAACCCTCCGGGGGTGCGCATGTTCACCGAGATAGCCGCTTACGCCTTCGGGGGGCTTATAGCGTGGGGGCTCGTAGCCATTATAGGCTTTACCCTGCACTACCTCCAACTCAAGATAAGGACCCGGCAAGGGATCCTCAAAAAAATGAATGAGCTTCATGCTGAACTCGAGCTGGCCATTGAGAAATGTGATAACGCCAGGCTTACTTACGAGCAGTTCCTCGCTGAACTTCAGGCAGAAACCGTTATTGCCCAATCTTTTATCAAACACTAAACTTGATGCCGGAGACCATTACTATTGAAGTTGCTACCATCGTCTGAAGCCCCAAGCCACGTTCGCCTTTTCGTATTAGGAAGTCCTGTCGCGCAAGGCCGACCCCGGTTTGCACGGATCGGCAACTTCGTCAGGACTTACGATCCTAAAGAGAGCCGCTCTTGGAAGGAAACCGTTAAGTGGCAGGCCATAAGCAGGGATAGCCGGATCATTGAGGGGCCGCTGTCCCTCATTCTTCATTTCAAGCTCTCGAGACCTAAATCTCTCCCCAAGAAAATTAAGTATCACACTAAGAAACCCGACCTGGATAACCTCATAAAAGGGGTTAAAGACGGGTTGAAGGGTATTTGTTATAAGGATGACTCCCAAGTGGTGAGACTTGCGGCTACAAAGTCATATGCTGGGCCGGGGGAGCAGATCGGGGTGGAAATTATTATAACTCAAATCGACTGATAAGGGAGATCTATTATGGCAAAGACAGTAAAAGTGGCGGTACTTCACCCAGTAGGAAACGGTGGCGAAAAGGCGATAGCGGCCGAAGAGCCTTACATAGTCGCTTTGGCTATAGAAGGGAGCGCCCCATTGCTGTTTCATCGGTGGGACAACGAGGCCATTGAGGAGAAGGCGAAGGCCAGAAAGAACAGCAAGGCGAAGAAGGAAGACAACATTGAGAGCTACGTCTACCGGAACGAAACTGGGGAGATATGCGTCCCGGGTGAATATCTGAGGCAGGCGATAATCCACGCCGCCAAGTTTAGGCAGGACCCTCGTTCCCCGAGAAAGAGCGCCATGGACCTGTTTAAGGCCGGCGTAGCCTCCCTGACCGAACTGGCTTCGCTCGGCTCTGCCGAGTGGGATTATCTGGATAAGCGCCGAGTCACCGTTCAAAGGAGTGGGATAACGCGGGTTCGCCCCGCCATGACCAAGGGGTGGAAGGCCGAATTCGAGTTTCAGGTGTTGCTCCCTGAATACATAGACACGGCTCTTTTCCATGACGTGCTGACGCAGGCCGGAAGGCTCATAGGGATAGGTGATTTCCGTCCGACTTACGGACGGTTTATGGTAACGGATTTCAAGGTCTGCGAAGGATAGCCTGGCATGGCGATGCTGGGCATGGCAAAGCGTGGCAAGGCAGGCCAAGGTTTGGCTAGGCAAGGCTGGGCTTGGCGCGGATAGGCGCGGTGCGGCATGGATAGACCTGAGTATGTCTAAAACTGCTCATTTTATCTGTCAATATTGAGGAGGTCACATGTATCTGCCTTCCAGAATAATAGGTATCCTTGCCTTAGGGTTCTTCACCGCCGTAGTTATCTTCCAGGCAGGCCGCTCTTTCGAGAGGGCGAAATGGAAAGCCAGGGTCGATGCCCTGGCGGAGCAGGTTCTTATTATCGAGGAAGAGATAGACCGGCTGAACAGCAAGTACGAGGTCTTATACGCGGTTATCCAGTGTGAGAGTTCGGGCCGGCACGAGGTTTGGGGGGACGGGGACTACAGATATCCGGCATACGGGATAGCCCAGATGCAGGAGAGGACATTTTACTGGCTTGCAGGGAAAGCTGGCCTTGAGAATGCCGACTGGAAAAGCAGGGAGCACCAGATAAGGCTCCTGTCGTGGGGAATTGAAAATGGATACGGGTCCTTGTGGACCTGCTACAGAAAGTATGTTGCTTCAAAAGAAGGGGGAGAAAATGCTGGCTGATATCATTCACCTTATCGCAGCAAGGGAACATGCAAGCGAAGACGACAAGCCCTACTACCCACGTCCCTCAATCGCCGGCCCGGAAAGGTGCCTGAGACAGACGGTGTATTGGGCGCAGGGCGAGAAGAAAAAGCCTCTGCCCGGGAGGGCTATCGCCGTTTTTAATGACGGGGTCTGGCACGAGGAGCTCACGGCTGATTGGCTGCGCAAGTCGTCGTACCTTGTCCACAGCGAGCAGATGCCTGTCTCTATCGCCGGGATACTCCACTGGATGCCTCAAGGTTCTTGGCATTGCGCAGTTTGCGACCACGATATCCCTTATCGAGACATACACGGGCATATCGACTTTATGATTCAGGACACCCCTGGCGTAGACAGGCTTGTGGAACACAAGGGCTATGCGCACTTTACAGCCGAGGCCCTTTGGGGTGGACAGATCCCCCACGACAACTTGACACAAAAGGCCATCTACTTAAGGGGGACGCAGCAAGATCAACCCGACTGTAAGGAAGGAATACTCCTCATAAAGAACAAGAACACCTCGGGCTTCCTTGAGTTCAGGAGCCTATATGAAGCGAAGATAGATACTCTGACCGTCATAGAGAGGGTTAACCACCTCGGCGAAAGGGAAGATATAGGGCTTGTTGTGCCGGATATTACGGAGAACGCTTTTGCCAGGTTCGCGGAGATCGAAAGGCATAGGATTGAAGGGACACTCCCGGAGCGTCAATACGACATCGACTCGTGGCGTTGCGGGTATTGCCCCTTCACTACCATTTGTTGGGCTGGCTGGGCCGAGGAGCATCAGCAGCTCACGCAGGACGTCGCCCTTGATGAAGAGATCTCTACCGCCATTAGGTACGAGAGACAAAAAGCCGCCGAAGAAAGCGAGACGAAGAAGGAGCGCGAAGATCTTAAAAAGCAGATCAAAGCACTCCTCTCGCAACAGGGCGTCAGATCTGGCCGGACAAATGAATACACCATAGACTGGGAGATAGAGGTGAAACCCAAGTTCGAAAAAGAATTACTGCCTCCCGGGATGTATAAGGCGTGTTCCCCATTGGTGCCAACCGAGAGGCTTAAAATTAAAAAAATAAAGGAGGAAGAAGGCCATGGCAAAAAGGTACACAAGAATAAAGGGCGTAGATAAGCCCCAAAATGTAATCAGGCTTCCTCGAATCGGCAAAATAAGGCTTGGCATAAAAAGGGTCGCCAAGTCCGGCAAGGAATACCCGACCGAAGTCGATTACTTCGTGGTGTCTGAGGAAGTCCAGGCCCGGTATGGCAAGGAGCCTAAGGCTCTCCCGGTTATGATCCCGGTTGAGGATGAGGAAATGTTCCTGCGTCAATATTATGGCTGCTACGGCGGGAATCAGAAACTCAAGTGCCAGGGTGACGGGGAAACGGCAGCCCGGAGAGACGAGAATGGCAGCATAGAGGAGATAAAATGCCCTTCCCCTGACAACTGCGATTTCGGGAAGAAAAACAAGTGCAGCGCTCGAACCGACATGATGTTCGTCTTACCCGACATCAACTGTGGGGCTTGCTACCAACTGAGCACGGGCAGCATAAACTCGGATATAGACATCCGCTCCGGCATAGAGATGGCGAAGTACCTCTTTGGGAGAATCTCTTGGGTCCCGATGGAAATCCGGCGCGAGGAGATGAAGATACCCGACCCGGCCACAGGGAAGATGCAGACACACTGGCCTGTCAAGCTCTACCCGACGGCATCCATAGCCCAGACCAACGCAATCCGCTCAGATACAAAGCGGATACTCGACAGGCAACAGAACTTCGTCCTCGATGAGCCTGTAATGGAAGGGGTTATGACAGACACCCCAATCGAGGTAATAGATGATGAGCCTGAAACGGGGACTAAGGGCCTCCCTGAAGGCCAGGCTCCTGCCAGCGAGCCTGAAGCCCCTCCAACAGAGGGTGGGCAGAGGGAGGCCAAGAAAGAAGCTCCTGCGGCCGCTCAGGTCGCTCAGACAACGGATTCCGGCGAGACGGCCAACGATACCAAGCCCTCAGCCAAAAAGGATCCATTCCTCGAGGCCATGGCGGAACAGAAGACGAGGGTAGGCGAGGAGGCTTATTACCGGGTGCTCGGAGAACACGGTTACAAAAAGGCCAACGAGATAATAGACAGAAAGAAGCAGGTGGTCGTCTTTCATGACCTGGTTGCTTTATAATTTCACAGAGTAGTACCTAAAAACACTTAATAGGAGGATGTTGAAAATGGAAAAGTTTGTAAGGTTTCTTGTAAGGAAGTTTCTCCCGCAGTACCACCTTAAGCACAAGCCGAAGAGGGTCTCTAAGCCGAGGGCGCCGAGGGTGAAGAAGATTGTCCAAGAGAAGACCAATGAGCAGCCAACTTAAATGTAAACTCTGTTGTTGGAATACCCCCATGTGGCTGAAGAAAAAAGGCCACAAAGGGGCCTCCAACGGCTTCTCAAAGCTGAAGGACCACTACTTCCTCGAGCATCCGGAGCACCTTGAGCAGATAGCGGAGTACGCGGAGGCCGAGGAAGATGAGATGGCGGTTATCAAACAGCGCTTGTCAAAAGATTAGAGATATGAAGGTAATGGAGATAAATATGACCTATAAAATATTAATAATGCCTAAAGCTGAAGGGCGTTTCCAAGTCGAGGAGATTATTATCTTATCCGACATAGAGGCAATCGCACACGGCTATTTGTGCGATGATTGTATGTGCCCTAACCAGTGGGTTTATTTTAATCCTCAAGATGGAATTATATCGAAAAGCTCTTTCTAAGGGGGGATTAAAATTGCGTTGGTTTAAACATATGTCCGATAGTCTTGACGACCCTTTTATCCATGATCTGATGGATAATTTTTCACATTTAGGCTATGTCGTTTGGTTCGGCCTTATCGAAATTATTGCCAAAGAAAACAAAAACGAAATCACCGGAAAGGTCGAGATAAGTCCGACATATCTCCGACGGAAGTTGAGGACATCTCCGACTAAACTCCGAGAGGTGTTGGACTTCTGTCAGACACATCTCCGACTTACGGTCAACTATTCTGAAAAAAACTGGGAGATACATTTTCCTAAGATGGCGGAAATAAAGGATAATTATACAAAAGACTTGCAAGCCTCTTGCAAGAAACTTGCTCCCTATATAGAAGAAGAGAAAGAAGAAGAAGAAGAAGAAGATAAAGACACTACTGCGCGCGCGCGAGAAGAACCTTATCCTGAAAAACAAGAAATCTCAAAGACCTCTACCGGAACCCTTAAGCAAGAAGAAGCCTTTGAGCAGATATGGGAGTCTCTCCCCTTAAGGAACGGTAAGAAGCTTGGGCAACAAGAAACCTTCCGGCGCTTCTGCATGGTACCTCAAGACGATTGGCCCTTGCTTATCCAGGCCGCAAAGAATTATGCCGCAAGCGAGAGGGTAAAGGATGGCATAGGGATACTCGATCCGAAAAACTTTATCGGCACGGACTTCTCTGGGCAACCGTGGAAAGACTGGATAGAGCCTGAGATTAAGAAAAAGAGCGGCGTGGATGAGGATGAGCGAAGAAGAAAATTTTTAGGAGCGGGGGCCGACGATGGATAAAAAGAAATTCTTTAACCAGATACGCAAACTGGAGTCGGCTTACCGGAGCTCCCCTTGCTCCGAGGAGACTCTGAGGGTCTACTGGGAACAGCTTAATGGTTTTTCAGACGAATGGCTTGCGATGGTGGTCGATAAGCTGATAGCGACCGAGAGGTTCTTCCCGGCGCCGGCCGTCTTCCTGCAATACCGTGGGCTGGAACGAAGAGCGTGCCCGGTATGTAAAAGCAGGGACTACTCGAGCTGGATAGACGGCAAGTGTGGAGAATGTTACCGAGTTGAGTCCCCGGCTTGACTTTTGAGCTTCGCACGTCCCTGTGTTTGCTCAGTCGTCATTTTGTCAGACTCAACCAGCCTCAGTCCCTTCGGGGGGCTACGTTAGGGGTGAATAGATAGGCACTCCGGGATACTTCTCCAGTCCCGGACTCTGCGACAGGAAGTTAAACAGGACGGACCGGAAAAACGGCCAGTGCTTTCTGCGTAAAACCACCCCGTAACTTTGGCGAGGAGACCTTAACCGGCGCAAGCCGAGTCGAAAGAGAGGTAGCTTTCAAATGCAAAGAGTCCTGGTTTTGAGTTCCACGAAAAAGCCCCTCATGCCCTGCCACCCTGCGAGGGCGAGGGAGCTTTTGAGAAAAGGGAGGGCGGCGGTATACCGCAAGGTTCCTTTTACCATCATCCTCAAATATCGCGAGGACGGAGAAGTACAGCCGGTCGAAGTGAAGGTCGATCCCGGCTCCAAGGTTTCAGGGATTGCGCTCGTAGCAAGTTTTAAGAGGGGAGCGGCTGTTGTTTGGGCGGGCAATCTCAAGCACAGAGGAGACGCTATCCGCATGGCACTTGCGTCTCGAAGGAGCCTGAGAAGGGGGAGGAGGAGTCGCAAGACCAGATACAGGGCTCGCAGGCTTCCATGCCTGCTCAAAGGAGTATTTACGTGGCGATGAGTAAAAAGGCGGGGCAGGTGCTCCCCCATAATCATGAGGCTGAGCAGTCTGTCCTCGGAGCGATGTTCCTGGATGGGGATGCCATGGTAAAGGTTCTCGAGACCCTGTCTGAGGACGGCGCTGATTTCATGCACCCTGCCCACAAGGAGATTTTTAGGGCTGCGGCCACCCTTTACGATAAGCGTATTCCAATCGACATCGTGACTATCTCGGGCATCCTGAAAGACTCTGAGTGCCTGAAGGCGGTAGGCGGCATCGCATACGTGGTTGAAGTTGTGGAGGCAACCCCTACGGCGGCCAATGTCGGTCATTACGTGAAGATAGTCAGGGATCTCTCGGTCAAGAGGGGTCTCATCTCGAAGGCCACGGGTATGCTTGAGGATTTGTATGGTGGACAGATGGCGCTGGAGGATGTCATAGACAGGGCCCAGCGCGACATCCTTGGAGTTTCAATGGCCATCACAAAACCGTATGAGCATATCGGTGGCGTGGCCCACGAGATATACGAGGGGCTCAAACTTATCCAAGAGAATGATGGAGCCTGTTTCCTTTCAGGCCTGTCAACTGGTTTTTTTGAGTTGAACGATTTGACTGGGGGTTTTCAGAAGACCGATTTGATCGTGGTGGCGGGAAGGCCCTCTCAAGGCAAAAGTGCCAATGTCATTCAGATAGCAAGCCATATGGCGCTTCAGGGGTATAAAGTCGGCATCTTCCCAGTCGAGGTGGGGAAGCGGCAACTCGTAAAAAACATCCTTGCCTGCCAGGGGAAAATGAATACTCACCGCTTTAGGGATGGCAGGTTTGATGATATGACACAACTCAAAAAAGTGGTCGATATGGTAAGTTCAACAAATATCTTTATCGACGAGAATGCTAAGTCCTCAACGGAAATAATGCGCCAGGCAAGGAAGATGAAAAGAGAGCACGGGCTCGATGTTATTTTTGTGGACCATCTTCAGGCCATGAGGGAGTCGAGAAGATTTGAAAACCGGAATCTGGAAATAGACTTCATGGTGAGTAATCTGAAAGACATGGCGAAAGAGCTCGACACCCCGGTCGTACTGACAAGCCAGCTTAACCGGGAAGTTGAGCGCAGGACCCCGCCAAAACCAAAGCTGTCGGATATGAGAGAATCCGGAGCCATAGAGCAGGTTGCCGATATCATCATATCTATCTATCGCCCTGAGTATTACGACAAAAATACTCCAGACAAAGGCATTGCCGAATTTGAAATCTTGAAAAACAGGAATGGCACCCTCGGGGAGTTTAGCCTCCGCTGGAACCGACATTGCATACGTTTTAGCAATATGCACGAAGACCCGATTTCAGAAGCGCAAGACAAAGATGATAACGTGCCGTTTTAAAAAACCTCAAACCAAAGGAGAGTGCAAAATGAAAGAGAATGAAATCGAAGAGAAGATATTCGCAAAAGTAATGAGGTCGGATGTCTTTACGGAAGACTTCCCTGTGCAGCTTAACGCCGAGGAGCTTGCCGAGGCGGCCCACAAGCTGGCGGGCTACTTGCAGAGCAAAGCTGAGGTAGAGCAGCAGAAGAAGGATACCAACTCGAGATTCAATGGTCAGATATCCGTACTGGAGACTGCGATCGAGGAGCTTTACCAGGTCATTAACGAAGGCGAGCACAGGCCGGTTGAATGTGTGTGGGAGTTTAACTGGGAGACCGGCGACAAGGTGCTTGTGAGGCTCGACACTGACGAAGAGATCAAGGTCGGCAGGATTACCCATGAGGACCGGCAGATGCACATGGTCCTTGACCCTGGGGGAGAGGAGGAGGACCGGATTTCTCTCGAAGAAGAAGAAGTGCTTGGATGAGGATAGTGGAGAGATATTTAAATGTCTATCCTAAGGGGGTAGGACATTTACATCCTGATGAGAAATCGGCATTAAGAGACAGAACCGCCGCTTGTATCGCCACCATTAAGCTCACGGGTTCCTATGAGGTAATCGAGTGAAAAAAATCCTATACATCTACGGAGTCCTATCTCTTATCAGCATAGTCGCCTACGCCTATTTGAGTTGGAGGAACAATCGTAATAAGGCTCGGTATATGAGCGAGGACGACAATGACCTCATCGTTCATCGTGCCATTATCGAGGTCGCGAAGAAGAAGGAGAAATGAAAACCTTTTATTTTACCTTCGGTTTTGACCAGTTTCTACTCGATGGCGAGAGCGCCGCTAATTGCTATGTAGCGATTGAGGCAGATAGTATGGGCGAGGCAAGGGTGAAGATGGTTGAAATGTATGGGTATCAGTGGGCGTTCTCATACAGAGAAGAGGATAAGGCCGAGTGCATAGATAAGTATAACACAAGACAAGTACCTTTTGGCTCTTAGATGAAGGAGGAGAGATGAGAAACGAAGATAATTCGTGCGGGGATATAATAGAAGAAGAACTTAAGGGACCTTTAGGGGAAGATATAAAAGTGGCCATTAATACCGCCATCTGGATGTATGCGCATTCGTCTACGACGCTTAAAGAAGCGGAAGATATTTCGATTAAATGCTATGAATTAATCATGAATACATGGTGGAAAAATGATAGAAAGAAGAGCGCAAGGTAAAGGAGGAGGAGAGATGAGCGGAGAATTAAAATCATGTCCGTTTTGCGGAGGGCGAGTAAAAGTTTATAGATACATAGGGTCTTCAGGAGATTATCAGTATCAGGTCGCCTGCTTACGCAAGACCTGCCCCGTTCAGCCTTTGACAAATTGGGCGGACATCAAAATAACTGCCATCAAAGCATGGAATACCCGCCATGAAAAGATGAAGGAGGAGGAGAGATGATTGAGTATGGAAAAAATCAATTCGGGCCTATTTTAGAATTTAAAGAAGCATTGAAGCGCCTTCAGGAGGCAGTTATCGCTGATGTCCCTGTATATGCTCTGCATATAGGAAACGCTATTGAACTGGAAAATAGAAAGAAGGAAGCTTCTCTGCTTGAGCGAGTGGTACTCCTTGAAAAAAAGGTTGCTGCAAATCCTCAGTCAAGGGTGCTCCATATCCCGACAATGGAAGAGGTGCATCAATTCATGAAGGAGGAGGGGAGATGAGCAATAGGATTATGGAGATAAGGAAGGCACTTGAAGAACCATATCGTTCATCGTGCGTGGATTGAGACGGGAAAGAAGGAGAAGGAGAACAATGGATGATTTAGAATTTTTAAAGGAAATATGCAAGTTCTCTCGTCGAATAGGAAAAAGAAAATCCGCAGACTATCGTAAGGCTGCCGGATATATCCAATATTTACAACTGCGTTTACAAGCCGCAGAGGAAGTGTGTACAATACTTTATATAGGACGAGATAAAATTGAGAAAGCCTTTATCAACTGGCGCAAGGTGAAAGGCTAAAAAAACGTAGTTGCAAGAACATCTGGATTAACTTACAATTGAGGCCAACATGTTCCCTACGCCTGATGAAATAAAGAATAGCGCTTCCATTGAGCTCGACTATATGCTTCGCCACGGGTACAACCATGGCGAGATAGAGATCTCCTTTCCCCGATTCGAAACCAAGCTCAAAGTTTTTATAAGAAACGGCAAGATGGAATATGCTAAGGTGACAGAGCACCCGAAAGGCATCTTTCCAAACATTGACTTGAAATCTTAGTCCTTCCCGCAGCCCGGGCGGACACCCTTTTCACTTTCCCCACCCTCCCACAGCATGGGCGGTGGCTCCTAAGGAGCCACTGTCTATGCACGACGACGAATTCGACGAAGATACCCCTCAAAATTTGGAAGAAGAATTAGAAGCCCAGCAGGCCGATGAAGCTATTGACTTGGAAGATGGCTTGGGCGATGAATCAACTGTAATTCCTGAAGGCTGGCTTCCTTTCAAGCAATACGGCGCGAAGTATGGGATCCTGTCCGGCAGGGTTAAATGGCTCATGAAGTCCGGGAGGCTTATCCATAAAACCTTCGGGGCGGACGGGCACATCCGGTTAAAGAGAATCTGCGTTCTTGATGTCCCTCTCGATCAACACCCTACCACTGATCAAGATAATCTCCCCACAGCCCCCACTCCAAAAGGTAAATACCGGCAGAAGAAAAAAGCTCCCGCAAAGGTCGCCACAGACTTGGAGGCCAAGAGGAAGAAAAATCTTCGAGACAAATACCTCCCTAAATTCATCGAAAACGCCCCGCCGGAGAGAATGACGTTTACAGCTGCGGAGCTGTTGAAGATCTTCGGCATAACACAGCCGATATTCCATCGGGATTGGAAGAAGTGGGGGTTGGTCGGCCGGAAGGCTCCGGAGGAGTACAAGCATCTCAGTGGTGGTGTCAGGATTGGCGCAGGGGACATATACACCCGCAGAGATGTCGTCAGGTTCCTGCAAGGCGAATGGGAAAGGTCCGAGGATGGGGGGACACCCGATGACATCTTAATAGGCGCTACGGAGGGTGTGAAGGCGCTTGACGGGATGTATTTCAACTACGACCGTGCAAACATCTACCCCTTTGACGCAGAGGGCTTCTTTGGCTGGCTCGAAGAGGTTGGGCTCATGGTTGAGAATAAGAGGCTCAGGAAGTGGGTGCCATATAAGTTATGGTCCGTCCAGAAAGAGGCGGTCAAGGGAATACTGGAGGTGGATAAGAAGGGGGATTTTACGCACAAGATCGGGATTTTGTGCTGGCCCAGGGGGGAAGGGAAGAGTCTGGCTAAGTCCTCGAAAGTGTTGAGTTTTTCCGGCAAGATGGTGAAAGTAGAAGATGTTAAGGTCGGCGATTTACTGATGGGGCCGGACTCAACTCCGCGTAAAGTTCTTGCGCTTGGCCGTGGAGAGGAAGAAATGTTCGAGGTGACTCCCATGCGTGGTGAACCTTTCATCTGCAACCGGTCACATATCTTGGCCCTTAAATACAGGAAAGAGGTCTATGCCGGGTTTAAGAATGGAAAGAAGATAAGGCGGCAGGAGATTCACGACATTAGGATGCACCTCGATGACTACCTGAAGCAGGGAGTGGACTTTAGGGGCCGCTGTATGCTTTATAGGGTGCCTATTGACTGGGTGGAGAAGCTGGTTGACCTTGACCCTTATTTTTTGGGGTTATGGTTGGGAGATGGCACGTCGAAGGAGCCCAGTGTCACTACGGCAGACAAGGAGGTCGTGAGGTATCTCGCGGGAGTTGCAAAAAGTTTCAATTTGAGGCTAATCAAGAAGGCTCAGCCCAATAATAAGTCGTCAGTGTATCTCCTTTCAAATGGCAATGGGAGGAAGGGTAATCATAGGGGGTGCCCAAATCCCGTTAAGGAACTGTTGCGCAAATATGGGGTGCTACATAACAAACACATCCCTTTTGAATATAAAACTACTTCTCGGGAGGTAAGGCTTCGGTTGTTAGCAGGGCTCATAGATTCAGACGGCTACCGGAATCGTAACTCCATTCAGTTTACCATGAAGTCTCGGCAACTCGTGGATGATATCGCGTTTATCGCCAGGTCTCTTGGCTTCCACGCCGAGATCAAAGAGACGCAGAAAGGTATTAAGTCAACCGGGTTCGTGGGTACTTATTACTGTCTCGGCATTTCTGGGGACTGCTCAATCATCCCCAACTTAATCTCCAGAAAAAAATGTGCTCCTCGCAAGCACAACAAGAACATACTTTGGTCTGGTATCAAGAACATTGAGTCGAAGGGCATGGGTGAATATTATGGGTTTGTCCTCGATGGCGATCATCTTTTTCTCCTTGAGGATTTTACTGTCACCCACAATACTCTCCTCGTATGTGTCCTCACCCTCTTCTTCTTTTTTAACGGCTATTCCGAGACGATCACCCTCGCCGGCAACACCAGGGATCAGTCGAAGTTTACGCACTATGATCTCTGCAAGGGTATAGTCCAGCACACTCCGAAATTACGGAAGACGCCAGGCCTTGAGATAAAAGAGAAGCACATAGCCCTCAAGACAGGCCCTAAAGAGATGTTCAGCTACATGCAGGCTGTTCCAACCTCGGTCGGCCTCCTCCCTGGCACCACGCGAGCCGTGTTCACAGAGCTCCATAACCTTCAGGATACCAAGTTTTTCTACGACCTCTGGACATCGCTCAGGAACGTTCCGAACGCCATGGTGCTTGTGGACACCACGGTCGCCAGGCCGGGGCATCTCGTCCACAACCTTTGGCAGACATATACCAAGGGAGAGGACCCGAAGATATTCTTTCACCATTACGCAGATAAGCACTACAACCCGGAGATGACCATTGAGGAGCTAAACCATTTTCGGCAGAACATGCCCGAGATATTGTTCAGCATGTATTTCCGTAATCGGTGGGAGGATGCGGCAGGGTCTTTGTTCCCAACCGAGAAGGTGAGAGAGATGAGCGTGTGTGGGCTTGATGGCGCCCCAGGGGTGCCTACTCCGGAGCTTACAAACGCCGTCAAGCAAATTCGGGAGCTTGAGATAACGCGAAATAGTTATGTCAAGGGGAAGGTTGATCTCTTAGCGATAAATAGGGAGATAGCTGCCATAGAGCAGCGCCTTTATCCGGTGGTGAGGCTTTACAAGATGCCTGCTACCAGAGAAGCCCTTGAAAAGATAGGGAAGGTATACGGGTGCAATTTTGTGATAGGCGTAGGGTTGGACAGGGCCCAGAGACACAGTAAGCATTACGGCAGAACAGTTATGAGCTGTGTGGCTCGTGGCGCCCTTTCCGCAGAAACGAGCTTGTACTTCGTGTTGGATATCTTTATCCCAACAGAGTCTACCTTGCCGGTCCTTGCGGAGAAATTTCTTGAGTGGTCTCGAGAATACGGGTGGATTGACAAGGTAGCGGTAGAGACCTATTCGAGCCAGGATTTCTATGATTGGGTATCTGACAAGGCCCTCGCAGCGGAATTTTGCACGCCATCCTTTCAGAAGCAGAAACCAGTATTTTTTACCATGAGCAACATCGTTGACAACGGGTATCTTAAATGCCCGCCGGTGCCTTACTATACGGATGAAGACGGGAAGCTTTATAGAGGCTTCACAAACAAGGAAGATGTCTTTATGGAAGAGCTCGACATGTTTAATTATATCCCCGGGGTAACAGAGAAGACTGGAACCTTCGGCTCTCCAGAGAAAAACAAAAAGAGTGGAGTCCAGGACGATACTGTATATTCGGTGGCGTGGGCGATCTATGCCACTCATGGCGAGGATTTGGTCCCGGCACATAGAGGAGGGGGATCAGGCATAATAGCGGCTATCGTAAACAGTGATGTCGTGGGGGACTACCACTGATGACAAAAACTTGTTTGGAATGTAGTAAGCGGGACAAATGCCAAACACTTTGTGGGGAACTGGAGCAGGCGGCCGGCGCACCGGATGGCGAGGATACCTATCTGGTGTTTACAGAGGAGCCAAGAGAGCACCTGGAGGAAGGCTCAGATGGATTCTACATCTCCCGGATACCGGATAAAGATGCGCGGCTGGTAAGTCTTTATGACACTCTTCGTCCGCTTCAAGCGCTGGACGATCTGCAAGCCGCTGCCATTTTCATACTCATGAATTACTTCGGCGCAACCAAAAACGATATTTGCAAATTATTTAAAATCGGAAACAGGAGGGCGAATGTCATCATCCAGCGAACTAAGGGAACATTGGCGTCTTTTCAGGATTGCGAGGATGTACCGGAACCAGGGAGAGATTATTGATAGGATCTCTGCAAACAAAAAGATGAACTGTCCGAGATGTAGAGCCAAGATGTTGTGGAATGACGACTATTTTTACTTCTATTGCCCTACCAGAAAATGCAACTATAACGAACGTGTGGACCTCCATAAAGATGTGCGGCCGAGGTACATGCCGCCCTCTGGTAGCAGATACTGGCTTGAGACTGTTTCACCCCCGCGCTGGTTTTACGCCGAGTGTTTTTGAGTTCCTTCATGCGGAAGCGCCATAAATCCTACAACTATTTAAATTAAAAGATATTTTTATAGACGCAGCGCAGGCTGGGAACAGCGAGAGTGCCAAAAATGCTCAGCTTTAATATATAGGGGGAAACATTGGACTACAAACCTGACGAACTTTTTTCAAAAGCTCAGTGGGATACCATATGCAAGACGGATCCTACCTTTACACAGTTTCGTTCTGCGAGCCATTGGCAGGGCGGGTACGATACTGCTAAAGTTTATTTCGCCGATGACCCCCTTGCCGAGATTTTAGGAGCAACATCGAAGGACGGGAAGGGGCAGTCTCCCAATTGGAGGGAGCTTCAGAGGAAGTGCTGGGAACTTTATAGGACCTTTGGGCCAATAAGCGCCGCCGTTAATTCTAAGGCCGATTACACAGTGGGCCACGGTTTCGGCGTGTACTCTCCGAATCTCGAGGTCAATCTTTGGCTTAAAGATCTTTTCTACTCCTATCGGAACAAACTCTACTCCACTCTTACCGGCTGGACAATCAGAATGCTTGCGGAAGGTGAGCTGTTCGTATTGCTTGCTTTTGACGAAGAAGGGAAAGCCACATTAAGGCTTTTGGAGCCTGAGAGAATGGGGAAGGGCACGAAGAAAGACGGGCTCCTTACCAATCCTGATGACAGCACCCAGACGCTTTTTTATGAGCACTTCTACGACAAGCAGAATAGTGAGCTGATACCTGACATAAACATAGCTTTCAATCCCGAGCTTCTCAAAGTGGCCAAGCAGGTTGAGGGTTACAGTGATGAGAAGACAATAAGATCCCGTGTCCCCGGGGGGAGGTTTAAGACCATCGGGGGCTTCCGCAGGTTCGTCCTGCATTGGAAGAACTTGACCGGGATACTTGAATACAGGAGAGATCTTTCTGTCATATCAACCGTACTCGAGGCCATACACCTTTACTGGAGCGCCATTAAGTGGCAGCTTGATCATAAGAAAGCGCAGTGCGCTTACACCAACGTGGTGGGTTTTGAAGATTCACCACAGGGCAGGATAGCCTATAGCTTATGGAAGTCCCTGTCTGATGCGGAGCGTAAGTCCACAGGGCTTACTGGAGCCCTTACGCCTGGCTCGACTATCTTTTTGCTTCCAGGCATGACCTTCGAGGTAAAGTCCCCTCAGCTTGCAAAGCTTGAAGGGGAGAACCAGGACCTGATGAATGTGGCTGGCTCAGGGATGAAGAGCCCGCAGGACCTTTTCCAGGGGCAGGCGTCTGGATCTACTTATGCCTCGTTGAGAGCATCAAGATCGCCGCTTGAGGTTGAAATCAAAAACACCCAGTACAAGCATCGCAACTTCATACTTTTTGAGGTCCTCCGCGCCTGTTTCTTTGTGAGTTCTGCGGTCGGTAGCTTCCCCCCTACTTTTAAAAAAGAAGAGATCTCTGATTTCATAAGAGGGAAACCCCAGTTTGTTACTATTGATGTGGAGCCAATAGAGCTTGTTGAGATCACCTTCCCGGAGATATCCTTCGAGGAGAAGCTGGAGGGCAAGGCCGGCGCATATCTTGGCAGCAAGCACTCGGGTCTCAGGGCCATTGGCATAAGCGATAAAAAGATAGCTGAAAAAATGGGCGTGGGGGATCTCTCGAAGCAACGCGCTGACAGGGCGCTCGAGGAGAGAAAGTACGGGGTCCGGGATGCCGTCTTAAACGAGAAGGGCACGGCGCCCCCGGCCAACAAGCAGGAAGAGGCCGGTAACGGCACACAGGACGACAAAAACCCGGAGGAAAAACTGTGAATCTTGGAGACATAGCCAACGTAAATAAAGCCCAGCTCATAGGGTTCATTCAGGGGAAGGCATGGGCTATCCAGCCTGAAGTGCTGGAGTCGATGCAGAGGGTACTGGCCCATTGTGAGGGCGACATCGTGAATTTGGCCCAGTTGAGGGCCGCCCTGCCGTCAGGTGGCATGGATGTCGCTGGGAAGAAGGCATACCGTGTCGAGGATGGCAAAGCGATCATTCCTGTGGTAGGCCCTCTTGATAAGAGAGCGAGTTTTTGGCACATGATATTCGGAGGGGAATCTACTGAGCGGATACAGAAGGTTATCGCGGAAGCGCTCTCTGACCCGGCAGTGAGCGGCTTGGTCTTGAATATAGACAGCCCCGGAGGTTCCGTGGATGGCACGAAGGAGCTTTCGGATTTCATTTACGCATCGAGGGGCAGGAAGCCCATAGTCGCTTACGTGGATGGTGACGCCCTCAGCGCTGCTTACTGGATAGCTTCGGCGGCGGATAAGATAATAGCCCCGGAGACCGCCCGCGCCGGCAGCATAGGCGTGTGGATGTCCCATATGGATGTTTCCAAGCTCTACGAAGACCAGGGGGTGAAAAAGACCTATGTCTACGCCGGCAAATACAAGGTTGCTGGCCATGAGGCCGCTCCTCTCTCCAGCGAGGATAAGGAGTACCTCCAGGGATTCGTGGATAAGTATTACACGTTGTTCGTGGAGGATGTTGCGAGAAACAGGGGGGTAGGCGTTAAAAAGGTCCTCAAAGATATGGCCGAGGGTAGGATATTCATCGGCAGCGATGCCCTTGATGCCGGCCTAATCGACAAGCTTGGGGATTTTAATGTTGCACTTAAGCGCAGCGGGAAGATGTCGGGCAGGGCAGACGGCAAATCGCTGCGGGAAGTGATCTCGGCATGGGGATCAGCACATGGGGCAAAGACTGGCAAGGAGGATTCAGATGAGGTAAAAAGCGGGTTGCGGTCTCGCAGAGAAGAGATGGAATTGAGCACGGAATGGGATGAGGCCGCTTACTTGGCAGAAGCCAAGGAGGTTTTTGGCCAAGACTTCGACGCTCATTTCCAAAACTGGTATTTTATTAGAAAATCAAACAAACAAACTGTCAAGGAGGGTAATGTTATGGACTTAAACGAATTCAAGACCACCTATCCTGAGCTCTATCAGGCTGCCAAGCAGGAGGGTGTCGAGGCTTTTAAGGCGAGCGAGGAGTATTCGGGCTTGGTAGCCGTGAGCAACTCGTTAAACCTCAAGGTGAGCGAGCTTGAGGCCTCGAACAAGGATCTGGAAAAGAAGAACGCTCTGGCGGAGGAGAGGCTTGTGAGCGCCGCCGCCGACAGGGAAATGGACCACATACTCGCTTCTTCGAGCTTGCCTGATCGCCTGCACGGGAAAGTCAAAAAGCAGGTGGACTTTCGCGGCTTTGTCAAAGAGGACGAGAAGTTCGAGGAGGGGAGTGAGTCCTTCAAGGCTTTCTCTACTGCCTTCGAAGCCGAAGTCAAGGACTGGGAGAAGGACATATCCGGAGGCAACGCCAGTTCACTCGGGACCGGGGCCGGCAAGGGTGACGCCACTGGTGATGACGCTCTTATAGAGTATGGCCAGAAGGTCGCCCGTGAGGTCATGGGTAAGATCAGATCTGACGCCAAGTAACACATAACCTATCTTACCCGCCATGCGCGGGAAAAGTTGAGCCCTCGTTTGCCGAGGGCTTTTTAATTTAAAGGAGGATCCAAATATGAGCCAGAAATTCCCGAAGACTTCCCACGTATACACCAACCAGGGTGGCGTGGAGTGCATGATCGGCGAAAGGGGGAAATCTATCCCTATCACCATTGACGGCGTAAGAAGGGACAGCACTATAACGGGGCCCTCGCTTTTTGCGAGGAGGACCGCTTCTCCGTACAAGGCCGTTCCGTTTATGAACAACGCCGTGATAGCCAACCCCACCAACGTTACAAATGCCACGGTCGATATCCCGGACGCTGATGCGGTGAAGTTCAAGGTGGGCGACCTCATAACCTTCTATGATGTGTCAGCCGGCGCGATGTCCGCAGAGACGAAGACCCTGGATATCATAGGCGCGGCGGGCTCCGGCGGCGCCGGTGAGACACTGCTCACCTTTACCGGAGAGGTCTGGACCACCCCACCCGTGGCTACCGACCTTCTTGTGGTGGCTGACGGCGCTCAGCTTTCCGCCAACGTCGTAGTCGTACTGGAAGATATCGAGTGTGACGGAGTCGATGACATATCCGCTGCCGGCTTCATCAACGGGTCGTTCGTGAAGGGCGCCGTCGAGAACAGAACGTATTTCGTCCAGGCGGATAACCAGAACATACAGCTCGTTGACGTTCAGTAGGCGTTGATAGAGCATAAACCTATACCCTGGGCCTTTTAGGGCTCCAGGGTTTTTTATTGCCAAAAAAAACTGGAGGTAAGCATGACTGGACAGGAGCTGCTCAGACTCAAAGAGCTGGACATTTTTAAGGAGCCGGTAATGGACGTCGTAATAAACGAGTTCGTCCCGGACCCTAACGCTTTTCTTCTCACGGACGCCTTCCTACCGTTCAAGCTCGTCGATAAGTCCAAGCTACTGGACCTTATCAACAACGGCGCTTTCGGCAGGACGAATCCGGTCAGTCTCGACTCGAACCACAAGCTCATTTCCATACCCGGCAACAGCTACAAAGAACACACCGCCGGCCACTGGAGAGAGGCAGTTCAGTTCGGCGAAGAAGTGCTTCAGGAAGCCGTGAACCCGGCCAACCCGAGGGAGCGCATGGGCGTCAATCTCGTTACAAGCGCTCTGAACCTGCTTGATCTGAGGCTCAACAACCTCATCGAGTACCTCACGGCGAAGATACTCATCAACGGGCAGTATTCCGAGGCACGGTATGGTGTCAACTATACCTACAACCCCAACATCCCGACCAAGTACATGAAGGATGTGACGTCTTCGCCCGGCTGGACGACTGGGGGCACGTGGGCTACCGCCGCCAACGCCACACCTATCGCGGACATGGTCGGCTCCATGATCGCCATGAGGCGCTACGGGATCAACCCTGTAAAGGCATTCATGAGCGTTCAGACCATGGA
>Ga0210044_10002926_pt1 | contig 24812 bp, 24 predicted proteins | sample CryGey13umfilter_2_FD_183959 | JGI IMG/M metagenome (GOLD analysis project Ga0210044, IMG submission 183959) | Groundwater microbial communities from aquifer in Utah, USA - Crystal Geyser 4/9/14 3 um filter (SPAdes) (version 2) | ecosystem: Environmental > Aquatic > Deep subsurface >... | reverse complement strand
GCACCCGCCTCACCCGCGGCTTCTTGGAGGCCGCCCCCGACCGCCTCGCCGAGAGCCTGCGCCGCCAAGGCTTCCTCAACGCCCAGGTGACCACGAGCTTGCTCACGGAGGCCGATGGGCAGGTGCTGCGCGTCGCGATTGAGAAGGGCGCGCGCCACACCCTCCGCGACCGCTTCCTCGCCCCGCCGGAGAGCGAGGCGCGCGGCTTGGTCTTCCTCGGCAACGCGACGTTGCCCGACTGGCAGCTTCGAGCGGTCCTTCGCCAAGCTTCGCCCGATGTCGTGCGCTCCGGCTACGTCACGCCGCCTGAGCTCGCGAAGGGGCTCGTCGCCGTTCGCGAGCAGTACGCGGCGGCGGGCTACCACGAGGCGCAGGTGACCCTGGAGCCGCTGCGCACCGACAACCGCCGCTCGCTCTGGGCGCTGCCCGTGCTGCGCAGCGTGCGCCGCGCGGTGACCGCCTCGCCGCCGCGGCGCTGGGTCCAGGCCATCGTGCACGTCGACGAGGGCGCCCTGACCTCGCTCCACCAGGTGACCCTCACCGGCGGCGCCGACGACCTCGACCTAGAGGAGCTGCGCGCCAAGGGCGCCGCGCTCGCCGACGGCCCGTGGGCGCCCGCGCGCTTGCAGGCGCTCGCCCAGGCGGTGCTCAACCGCCATCGCGACGCGGGCTACCTCGACGCCACCGTGCACACCGTCATCGACGACGTCGGCGATCACGCAGTCAGCGCCGAGCTCATCGTCGATCCGGGCGACCGCGTGCTGCTCCGCTCGGCGGTCATGCGCGGGCTCGTACACACCCGCGCCTCCTTCGCGCGCAAGCAGATCGACCTCACCCTCACCTCGCCGGTGAGCGAGGCCGACCTGCAGCATGCTCGGTCAAACCTCGACGATCTCGGCATCTTCCGCACCGTGCAGACCGAGCTCCTCGGCGACGAGCTCGCGCGCGACCTGGTGATCGGCGTCGAGGAGCGCCCCCGCACCGCGCTCGAGCTCGGCGGCGGCGTGTCCACCGACGAGGGCTTCCGACTCTTTGGCAGGTACACCCGTCGCAACCTGCTGCGCGTCGCCCATCGCTTCGACCTCAACACCTACGTCGGCCTCCCCGCCGTTGACCTCAGCACCTACGAGCTGCGCGCGGCCGCCACCTACACCGCGCCCCACTTCCCCGCCCGCCGCGAGGACCTCGAGCTCGACGCGCTGCTCCAGGATCGATCCGTCGAGCGCGGGTGGGAGCTCGCGCGCTCGGGCGGCGGTGTCACCTTCAACGCGGCGCTCAACCCGCACACCCAGCTGCGCGTCGGCGCCCGCGTCGAGTGGCGGCGCCTGCTCGACGTCGACCCCGCGATCATCCTGCCGACCGAGGCGTGGGCGGGCCTGATCAACGACGCGAACCCGTGGCGCCCAGCGCACAGCGCGAGCCTCATGCTGCTCCGCGACCACCGCGACGACCCCGTGAACCCGTCGCGCGGTAGCCTCGTCTCCGCCCAAGCTGTCGTGACGCCGGCGATCGGCGACGCCACGCGCGTCTCGCCGATGGTGAAGGTGGACGCCTCGGCGCGCGGCGTCATCCCCTTCCCGAGCGGCCCATCGCTGCACCTCAGCGCCGAGGCCGGCCACGCTGAGGCGCTTGGCGACAAGGTGATCGCGCTGGAGGACCGCTACCGCCTCGGCGGCACCGGCTCGCTGCGGGGCTTCGCGCGTGACACCGTCGGCCCGCGCGCCGAGGTCGACGCCCTCAACATCGCGTGGCCGGACGGCATCGCCCAGCCGATCGCCACCGAGCTCGCGGCCTACCCCACCCGCTGGGTCTCGATCGGCGGCGACACCCGCGCCTCCGTCTCGGCGGAGCTGCTGCTGCCGCTGCCCACCCTCGGGCTACCGAGCTGGGAGGGCTACGCGGTCGCGCTCTTTGGCGACGTTGGAAACACGTGGCTCCTCGACCCGCGCGTCTCTGTGTCCAGCGATCAGCCCGCCGTAACCGCGCTCGTGTCGCCAGCGATGCGCACGGGGCTCGGCGTCGGGCTGCGCATGGACACGCCGGTGGGGCCGATGCGCGTCGACATCGCAGTTAACCCGCTGCTCTTGTTCGCCAGCGGCGACCGCGCGACGCTGCTCCACGACGGCTGGCGCGAGACCGCCGTGCGCCCGCACTTGAGCCTCGGCACGCTGCTGTGACCGCGCACACACCTGCTTGCTCCCACCGGGGACACGGATAGAACGTCGCTATCCACGGATGTGAGCGATGCAGGAAGCCCCCACTCTCCCCGCCGTCCCGCGCGTTCGCCGCGCTTGGTACGTGATCGCCCGCTCGGACGAGGTCGTCGGCGCCACGCCGCTGCGCCGGCAGCTTTGGGGCCAGCCCATCGTCGTCTTTCGCGGCGAGGACGGCCTCGTCGGCGCCCTGCTCGATCGCTGCCCCCACCGCGACGTTCCGCTCTCCGCCGGCAGCGTCATCGGCAATCACATTCAGTGCGGCTACCACGGCTGGGAGTACGACTGCGCCGGCCACTGCAAGCGCATCCCCGGCTTTCTGGGGGAGCCCGATCGCCGCACGCGCCGCACCGCCTCCTTCCCCATTCGCGAGCAGCAAGACTTCGTGTGGATCTGGGCGGACCCCGACAGCGACCCCGCGTCCGAGCCCTTCTGGTTCGAGCACGCCGACGCCCCCGGCTACCTCACGGTGCGCCACGAGGTGCGCGCCCTCGCCTCGCTCCACGCCGTCGCCGAGAACGCGCTCGACGTGCCGCACACCTCCATCTTGCACAAGGGCCTGTTCCGCAACGACGCCCAGCGCACGCGCATCGTCGCCAAGGTAGAGCGCCACTCCGACCGCGTCAGCTGCGAGTTCGTCGGCGAGCCGCGCCCGCCGGGCTGGGTGGCGCGCATCCTCTCGCCCACCGGCGGCATCGTCACGCACTTCGACCGCTTCTTCCTGCCTAGCGTCGTGCAGGTCGAGTACCGCCTGGGCGATGAGAACCACGTCGTCTCCAGCGCCGCCCTCACCCCCGTCGACGACTACATGACCCAGCTCCACGCCGTCATCTGCGTGCGCACGCGCATGCCTCGCCGCCTGCTCCGCCCCATCTTGCAGCCGCTCGCCCTGCGCATCTTCGACCAAGACGCCAAGCTGCTCGCGCTGCAGACCGAGTCCATTCGGCGCTTCGGCCACCAAAAGTACCTCTCCACCGACATCGACCTGCTCGGCCCGCACATCCTGCGCCTGTTGTGGCGCGCCTCCCGCGGCGACGACCTCGCCGAGCGCGAGCCCTTCCGCGCCGAGGTCGAGCTCGACGTCTAGGACGCCTGTCGGGCGTAGCGCGCAAAGCGCGCACGCCCGCAGGCTCCTCCCAGCTCGCGGAGCGAGCGGTGCCTCTGCCCGTTCGCCTCCGGGCGGAACTCCCAGCCGGGAGGTGGATCCCGCGCACGGTGGCGCGGATAGCCTCCCTGCGGAGGCCGACATGGGCAAGGAGCGGATGCGGTTCGACTTCGAGCGGTTGGACGTGGTCGGCGTTGCGTTGGAACCCGTGGGGAGAGTGGGCCAGCGGAGCGGCTGGCGGCAATCGCCCCAGCCCTGCCAGCGCCCCGAACGGGCACGGGCATGGTCATGGGCAGGAGCGCCGCGCGCTACGCGCGACGGGCTCCTAGCGGTCGAGCAGCGCGCCTAGGTCTGGCACCGTCAGCGGCACGTAGGCGGCGCGGTGAACCAGGGGATCGATGATCTGCTCGGCTTGCACCGAGAAGATGCCGCGCAAGCTGATGGGCTCGCCCGGGCGCGGCACGAAGACGATGACGTCGTCGCCAGGCGTCCACAGCGGCACGCCGTTCACGCGCTGGGTGAGGCCGTTGAGGTGCCCGCCGGGGAGCGTCACGGACACCTCCTCCGCCACGTCCCCCGCGAGGGCGTCCTCAACGGCAATGGTGTAGCGCGTCTCCAGGTTGCGACCGCGCTGTTGGGTCGATGTCTCCACGACGACGCCGCGCACGACAGCTTGTGAGCGCTGGGCCAGCTCGGAGAGCGACGCGGAGCCTTGGAAGGTCGTCGCGCTCGCGAGCGCAGACCAGAGCAGCAGTCCGATCATGCGGACCTCCGACGGCGCGAGGCGAGCCCCGCGACGAGCAGCATCACCAGCGCCGATGGGCTCACAGCCGTCGACGAGCAGGACGCGTCCAAGAAGACACCGTCCACAGCTTGGGGGTACAAGTACCGCACCCCGGCCTCATCATCCTCGTGCAGGTCGCGCTTCGACGTCTCGCCGATGACCGTCGTCGGGAACATCGTCGCCTCGGGCTCCGCGCCGTTGTGAGCGAGGCCGAGCACATGCCCGACCTCGTGCGTCATAGCGTTCTGCAGGTCGCGCCCCGACGCGTCCAGGGTCCAGCCACCGCCCTGCCCGTTGATCGCGACGTCGAAGGCGAGCAGCACGCCGGAGTCCGTCGCCCAGGTGCTCGTGAGCGCCATGACGTCGGGATCGTACGGCCACGCGCTGTCCCAGTGAACCTCGTTGGCGGAGTCGCCGCTCCACACGAAGGCGACGTCAGCGCCCTCGACCCGCTCCCACGCGAGGAAGGAGCGGTCAATCGCCGTGGAGATCCCCTTTCGGTCGAGCTCGGGCGGCAAGCCCTGAAGGTTCACCGTGTAGTCGATGGGCACCAGCGTCCACACCATGTCGGCGCCGGTCGCGGTCTGCGTTGTCTCAAACGCAAAGGCCATCTCGAAGAGCAGTAGAAAGAGTGCAGTCACCGCAAAAACCTCTCAAGGCTCATCATGCGGTGCCGTACCCCTCGACGGTTGACGTCCTTGGACACGGGCGTCCTAGCGGTGGTGCCCCATGCCCTCGCCGAGCGAGGGCCCGCTGCCGTCACCCGAGTGCCACCATGCGCTCAGCAGCAGCAAGAAGGCGCCGCCGACGAGCACAACCACCGTGGCGACGAGCGCGAAGGCCGCCACAGCCGCGACGATGCCGTACTCGCGGTGAACGCGGACGATCATCGTCGTCTCGCCCTCCATCGCCCCCGCCTTCACGGGTGGCGGGAGGACCGCGAGTGACACCGGCGCGGCGCTGTCATCGGGCAGCACCGTCGTAGGCGCCTCGTCCCCTTCGCCCTCGGCGACGTCGTCCGCGTGGCCCCCGCCGAGCAATCGCGCGCAGGCGTCCGAGGTGGGCGGCGCGTCTCCGCTGCGCCACAAGCCGTGCAGCTCAGTGGCCGAGCCGACGCGATGCAGGCGATCCGGCGCGAGCGCCGCCAAGATCGCGCGCTCCATGCGCCCGGGCAGGTCCGGGTGCCACTCGCGCAAGGAGATGAAGCGGCCCTCTTCGATGCGGCGATAGACCTCGAAGGGATCGTCGCCACCAAAGGCGCGCTGCCCAGCGATCATCTCGTAGAGCAGCGTTCCGACGGACCACAGATCCGCCCTGGCGTCGACGCTCGCCGGATCACGCACCTGCTCAGGCGCCATATACGAGGGCGTACCCAGGGTTGTGCCCGATCGAGTGTGCCCCGTCGTGCGCCCGTCGGCGATGACCTTCGCGATGCCAAAGTCGGTGATCTTGGGGCAGAGCACCCCCCCTTCCATCGCCAAGAGCACGTTCGCTGGCTTAAGATCGCGGTGGGTGACACCGTGCCGATGGGCGGCTGTGACGCCGCGCAAGAGGCCCTCGGCGATCCAATCCACCTGCGCCAAGCTCAACGGCTGGCGTTGCAGCACCTCGGCGAGGCTCGGCCCCTGCACCAGCTCCATGAGCAGCGCCGGATGCCCCTCGATCTCCAAGGTGCCCTCGACGTGCACGACGTGCGGGTGCCGAAGCTCGCGCTGCAAGCGCCCCTCTTGCACCAGCCGCGCCAACAACACAGGCTCCGGCTGCCGCACGACCTTGAGCGCGTAGGCACGCCCCGACACGACGTCGCGCACGCGGTACACCATCGCGGCCCCGCCCGAGCCGATGAGCGCCTCGATCGCATAGCGATCAGCGACCACCGCGCCTGGGCCGAGGTCGATCACGCGGTGGTGACCTCGCCGCGCTTGCGTGCGATCCACTGGTCGACGTACTTGGTGGAGTAGGTCAGGTCGCGGAAGGTGGCCTCGGCCAGCAGCTCCCGCTGAAGCGGCAGCAGCGTCTGAATGCCCTCGACGACGAACTCATCGATGGCGTGCAACATGCGCCGCACGGCGTGGTCGCGGTCGCGCCCGTGCACGATCAGCTTGGCGCAGAGCGAGTCGTAGTAGGGCTGCACCTGCGCGTGCTCGTGAATTGCGCTGTCGACGCGCACGCCGGGTCCGCCCGGCTCGTGGTACCCGGTCACAGTGCCTGGCGAGGGCAAGAAGGTGCGCGGGTGCTCGGCGTTCACGCGCACCTCGATGGCGTGGCCGCGAACCTCGAGGTCCTCTTGCTTGAACGAGAGCTCGTGCCCCGCTGCGAGGCAGATCTGCTCCTGAATGAGGTCGACGCCCGTCACCTCTTCGGTGACGCAGTGCTCCACCTGAATGCGCGGGTTGACCTCCAAGAAGAAGAACTCGTCGCCGTCGACCAAGAACTCGACGGTGCCGACGGTCTGGTAGTGCACGGTGCGAACGAGCTCGGCCGCCGCCTCTTGGATGTCGTGGCGGAGCTTGTCGGAGAGGCCCGGGGCGGGCGCTTCTTCGATGATCTTCTGGTGGCGACGCTGGTAGGAGCAGTCGCGCGTGGCGAGGTGAACGCCACCGCCGCGGCCGTCACCCGCCACCTGAACCTCGATGTGGCGCGGCGTGCGAAGGTAGCGCTCGATGAAGACCTCGCCCGAGCCGAAGGCCGCTTGGGCCTCGGATTGCGTGAGCGAAAAGACGCGCTCCAACGCCGCAGCGTCTTCGACGACGCGCATGCCCTTGCCGCCGCCGCCGGCGGCCGCTTTGAGCATGACGGGGTAGCCCGCGCTGGTAGCGACCGCCTTGGCCTCTTCGACGTCGACGACCGCGCCGATCGAGCCCTGAAGCAGCGGGAGCCCCGCGAGGCGCGCCGCCGCCTTGGCCGACAGCTTGTCGCCGAACATGCGCAGGTGCTCGACCGAGGGCCCGATGAACGCGCGGCCCATCTGACGCACCGCCGAGGCAAACTGGGCGTTCTCAGCCAAGAAGCCGTAGCCCGGATGCACCGCGTCGGCGCCCGTGATGCTGAGCGCGCTCAGCACGGCGGGCTGGTTCAAATAGGAGGCCATCGCTTGCGCGGGGCCGATGCACACGGCCTCGTCGGCGAAGCGCACATGCAGCGCGCTGCGATCGGCCTCGGAGTAAACCGCGACCGTCTCGATGCCCATCTCGCGGCACGCGCGAATGATGCGCAGCGCGATCTCGCCGCGGTTGGCGATGAGGATCTTCTTGAACACGGCGCCCTCCCTGGGCCCGCCCACCAAAGCGGGCAGTCGATGCGGCGATCAGGCCGGGCGAATCTTGAACAGCGCCTGTCCGAACTGGACCGCCGTGCCATTGTCGACCAGGATCTCGGCGATCACGCCCGAGACCTCGGCCTCAATCTCGTTCATGAGCTTCATCGCTTCCACGATGCAGAGCACGTCACCCGCGGTGACCTTGGAGCCGACCTGGACATACTGGGCCTTGTCGGGGGCGGGCGAGCGGTAGAAGGTGCCCACCATCGGCGACACGACCGCCGTGAGGTGGTCGTCTACGGGCGCTGCAGCGGCAGCTGCGACCGGCGCGGCGACGTGAACAGGCGCAGCGGGCGCCATGACAACGTGCTGGCCCAAGCGCAGCTTCATGCGGCTGTGCTCGTCCTCGTAGGTAAACTCGCTGACGTCGTTCTGGTGCAGCAGCTCAAGCAGCGCCTGCAGCTCGGTGAGGTCCATCAAACCCTCCACAAAGGACGCCACCACTAACGGTGGTTGCGCGCTCGGGGAAGGCTAGAGCGCCACGTCCGCGCGAAGGTGCTCGACGAGACCTTCGAGCGCGAGGCCGTAGCCGCGGGCTCCGAGCCCAACCACGCACCCGACAGCCACGTCCGCGAGCAGGCTCTTGTGCCGAAACTCCTCGCGCGCGAACACGTTGGAGAGGTGCACCTCAACGAAGGGCAGGCGCGTCGCGAGCAGCGCGTCCCGGAGGGCCACGCTCGTGTGGGTGTAGGCCGCGGCGTTCACGACGGCGCCAGCGACGCCTCGCCGCCACGCCTCGTGCACATGCTCAATCAGGACGCCTTCGTGGTTCGACTGCGCGTCGACGATGGACACCCCCAGCTGCGCGGCGCGCGCGCGCACTTGCTCGACGAGCTCCGCCAGCGTCTGACGGCCATAGCGCTCGGGCTCGCGCGTCCCGAGCAAGTTCAAGTTGGGCCCATTGAGCAGGAGGATCTTCATCGCGTGAACAAGGACCGCCGGCGCTTGGTGCGCTTCACCATGTCCTGAAGACGGTCCACGTCGCCGTCGGCCACCACCGGCTGGGGGAACTCCGACAGGGGGACCACCGACTCAGCGAGATCGGCGCTGTCATCGTCGTCCGGCGGCAAGGGCCGCGGCGAGGACTGCAGCCCGCCAGGACGGGTCACGCGCCCGCGCTTCTCTACGAGGGCGCGCACCAGATCGCCGCTGAGGCCGATGCCTACAGCCTCATCTCCGGCGAGGTCGATCAGACCAACGTCGTCGCGCGAGTCGTCGTGGTGGTTCGCCACGGGCGGGTCGTGGGGGCCGAGGTGGGGCGACGGCATGTCGAGGCCCGGCGGTGGGTGCGCGACGGAGTCCACGAAGCCCTCGTCGATCGTGAGCTCTTCGGAGAGGTCGTCCTCCACCATGAAGGGCTCGTCCACCAGCTCCCGCAAGCGCTCCGCTACTTGGCGGTTGGCCGGGTTGTGGAACAGGATGCGCCGATACAAACGCACCGCGCGGTCGATGCGCCCGCGAAGAGCGAACTGTTCGGCGCGATCCGCGTTCACCATCGGGTCAGGAGTCGTCCATCCGGCGGCGAGCGGCGCGTGCTCGTGAACGATCGCCGCCGAGCGCGGCTCGGCCGTCGCTGCGCGCGTCGGCTCGACGGCGACGAGGCCCACCGACTCCAGCGCGAGGCGGTGCGCGGCGCCCACAGCGGGGTTCGCGAGGTGCTCAGCGTCGAGGTGATCGGCGGCGTCTACCGCACGCGCGTGCTGCCCGGTGGCCGCCGCAGCGCGAACGAGCAGCGCCCAGCCAGCGAGCTCACTTGGGTTCGCGCTGAGCCCCGGGCCGAGCACCTTGAGCGCATCCACCCATCGCTCCCGGCGAACGTACTCCTCCGCTACCGCGATGAAGACTTCGTCCTCGGGATCTTCTTCGAGAAGCTCAAGTAGGAGATCAAGCTCAGGATCAGACAGCGACATGCCAAGGATCCTACATCGAGTGGGGCGAAAACGCCGCGTCGCCGACCGTGAAGATCCGGCAAGAATCCCCTGTACAGCCCGATTCTTTGCTCGTCACGGCTTTGAAAGTCGCGCGCAGTCGAGGAGCGCGCCGACGTCTTCTAGGGCGAACGAGGCCAACTCCATCACCCCCGCACGTCGCGGAACGGGCACGACAAGCGACTTGCCGTCCACCTTCTTGTCGGCGCCTAGGCCTGCGAGCAACGACGCGCGCTCGAAGCGCTGCGCGGCGGCCGGCACGCCCATGCGCGCGGCGAGCCGCTCCAAACGGTCGGGGAGCGCCGCGTCGTCACACCACCCCGCCGCCACCGCCCAGCGCGCCTCATCCACGAGGCCGTAGGCGACAGCGTGCCCGTGGCGGATGCCGTAGGCGGACGCCCGCTCGTACGCGTGCCCGAGCGTGTGCCCCGCGTTGAGCACCGCCCGCCAGCCCCCCTCGCGCTCGTCGCGGGCGACCACGCCGGCCTTCACGCGCACGCAGCGCGCTACGACCTCGGTGAGCAGCACGTCCTGGGTCTCCAGGCGCTCCAGCAGCTCGGCGTCGCCGAGGAGCGCCGTCTTGATCACCTCGCCATAGCCAGCGCTGAGCTCCTCCGCTGGCAGCGTCTCCAGCGCGTTGAGCGCCGCCCAGACCAGCGACGGCTGGTGAAAGGCGCCGATGAGGTTCTTGCCGCGGGCATGATTCACCCCGGTCTTGCCGCCCACCGACGAGTCGACCATCGCCAGGAGTGATGTTGGTAGCTGCACAAGCGGCACGCCGCGCAGCGCGGCGGCGGCCGCAAAGCCCACCACGTCGCCGAGCACACCGCCGCCGAGGGCAAGCACCGGGGTGCGGCGATCGACGCCGGCCGTGAGGAGCTGGTCGACCACGCGGCTCCAGGTGGGCAGGTCCTTGGTCGCCTCCGAGACCGGCGTCGGCAGCTCCACCACGTCCAGGCCCGCCGCGCGCGCCGCCGCCACCGCTGCCTCGGGCCAGCGCGCGGGCAAGCGGTCGTCCCAGACCAGCGCGACGCGGCGGCGGCCGAACAGCCCCACGATCCGCTCACCGAGGCCCTCATAGCCCTGTTCGGACACAACGACATCGTACGCGCGCTCGCCGAGCGCCACCCTCACCGCTTCAGCCATGCCACCACCTCCGCGACCACCAGCGCGGGCGCGCGCGTGGCGTCCAGCTTGAGATCCGCGTCATCGTACGCCGGCTGGCGAGCGCGCCGCCGCTCCTCTGCCCCATCCCACAGGGGCCGCCCCGCGAGCTCCGTCGCGTCGAGCCGCGCGCGCAGCACAGCGAGCGGGGCGTCGAGCACGACCAGCCGGTAGCCACGGCGCAGCGTCACGCGGTTCTGCGGGTCGACCCAGGCCCCGCCCCCCGTCGCGAGCACGCGGTCGGTGCCGTCGACGAGGTCCTCGATCGCGCGCCGCTCACGATCGCGAAAGATCGCCTCGCCTTCATCGAGGATCTGCCTCGCGATCGGGCCGTGGCGCTCCACGAGCAGCGCGTCCAGATCGACGAAGGGGAGGCCGAGCTCGACGGCGAGGAGGCGTCCAACCGTCGTCTTCCCCACGCCCATGAAGCCGCCGAGCGCGACCGCGCTGGACAACTTCGCGGCGGTGCTCATGTTCTGGGCCATGTCGAACCTCGTGGAGGGTTGGAATGAGTCGCCTACAGAGCCTCGACGAGCGCGTCAAGCGCTACCTCGCCGAGGAGGGCCTTGAGCCGCAGCGAGCACCCGATGGCCCCTATGTGCTGAAGTACGGCTCGACGGTGCTCCTCGTGTCTTTGTTTGAGGAAGCGGGCCACGGCTGGTGCCGCATCGCGGCGCTGGTGCTCCACGGCTTCGAGCCGACCCTCGCGATGCTGCAGCACCTGCCGCGGCTCAACACGCAGGTGGTCCAAGGGGCGTTCCTGCTGTTTGAGGACGACACCCTCGCCTTCTCGTGCACGCTGCTCGGCGACGACCTAGATGAAGACACCTTTCGCGCGACCGTTAGCTATGTCGCGCGCATCGGAGACGAGTACGACGAGCCGCTGCGCGCCATGGGCGGTGGCCAAACCGGCCAGGACCTCATCAGCCCCTCGGCTTGAGCGCCCCAACGTTTGGCGGTAGGATTCCGCTCCTATCGGAGGCCACACGTATGCCCCTCGCCGCGTTCATCGTGCCTGCATCAGCCGTCTTTCGCGTACATGACGGGCACGTCGCCGTCTCGTACCCCGGAGATGTCCGCATTGAGCAGGACTTTAGTGGCGAGCTGAGCGCTGACGGCAACGTCGAGATCGTCGGCACTGCGGCGAGCGACATCACGGCCGGCGGCGACCTCGCCATTCACGACGGCGCGAGCGGCGGCACGCTGCGCGCCTCCGGCTCGCTGATCGCCGCGGGCGACGTGCACGCGACGGGCTTGTTCGCCGACGTCATCGACCTGCGCAGCGCCACGAGCATCAGCGCCACCTCGATCCGCGCGACGACAGCGATTCACATCGGGCCTTGCGACCTCAAGGTCGACATCGTGATGGCCCCCATCGTGCACATCCACAGCGCCGCCACGGGCAAGATCACGCTGCTCGAGTGCCACAACCCGCGCGAGACGCTCAAGGTGAAGGGCTGCCTCTCGCTCGCGGACTACGAGAACCTCATGAGCGACGCGCTCGGGTACCTCGCGGAGCGCGGCGTAGAGCCACTGCCACCGGCGCGCGCCGAGCTGCCCCAGCTGCCCGCTCCCGACGATGACCCGGCGATGGACCAAGACGAGCCGCTCCCGGACCTCTCGTTGAGCATGGAGCCGCTGGACCTCGACGATGAGCCCGCCGAGGTCAACCTCGGCTCCAGCGAAGCCGATTCCATGAACGCCGAGGTGAACCTCGACGAGCTCGATGAGCAGACGCACGAAGAGATCCTGCACGTCGTGGACAAGCTCGACTCCATCGAGCCCGCCGAGGTCCGCGCCCGAGCGAAGGCCGTCGCCGCCCAAAAGAAGCGCGACGCAGCCGCTCAAAAGAAGCGCGACGCCGCTGCTCAAAAGAAGCGCGACACCGCCACAAAGTCCGCCCCACCCGAGCCGCCCGTTGACCTCGACGAGGCCGAAGACCTCGAGGAGCTCCAGGACGTCGAGGACCTCAACGAGGCTGTTGACCTCGACGACGCCGAAGAGATCGAGGAGCTCAACGAGGCCGTTGACCTCGACGACGCCGAAGAGGTCGAGGACCTCAACGAGGTCCAACCGGCGGTTGACCTCGATGAAGCGGACAGCCACGCGGAGTCGGACGAGGACCCCGACACCGCGCAGAACGAGACCGTCGACGATCCCCCCTCCGAAGACGAAGACGTCGACGATCCCGAGCTCATCCTGGACCCGCGCGTCGAGTCCCTTCGCGAGGCCTTTGCCGAGGTGCACGCCGCCTACGACCGGCGCGACCTCGCACGCCCCGCCGCGCTCGCAGCGATTCAAGTCGCGGCCCAGGTCGGCGACGTGCGCGCGGTCTCGGACACCTTGGACGCGTCGTGGATGGACCTGCTCGCCTACCACCAGTCCGCGGGACTTCAGCTCCCGCCGCGCGTCGTCGTCGTCTTTCAGCGTATCCGCGCCCTCATGGCCGCCTGATCCGCTTCGTCGCCATCTTGTGGCTCGCAGCCTGCACGGGCTCCCCAACCCCCGAGGTCGCCGTGGCGCTCGCCCCTTGCCCCGACAAGCCCAACTGCGTGTGCAGCACCGCGCCGGCGGACGACCCGCACGCCGTCGCGCCCCTCCCGCTGCCGCTCGGCGTCGACGCGCTAGCGCTCGTGCGTCGCGTCGTGAGCACGCTGCCACGCACCACCGAGGTGGGCGCAGACGCGACCTCGGTGCACTTCACCTGCACCACCGCGGTGCTGCGCTTCGTGGATGACCTGCAGTTTGAGGTCGACGAGGACGCTGGCGTCGTTCATGTCCGCAGCGCGAGCCGCCTGGGCTACAGCGACCTAGGCGTGAACCGCGAGCGCGTGGAGCAGCTCCGCCAAGCGTGGCTCGCAGCGCTTCCTAGCTGAGAAGCTCAACAAGCTTCGGCTCCGGCGCGTTGAAGCCGACCAGCACGGGCGCCCCGTCGCGCTCGATGACCGGGCGCTTCAGCAGCATCGCGTCCGCCAAGAAGGCCTCGCGCCATTGGGCGGCACCCCAAGCGCTCTTCTCGTCGCCGAGGGCGCGGTAGCTGCCGCCGCTGGTGTTGCGCATGGGCTTGAAGTCGAAGGCGGCGAGCCACGCGTCGATCTGCTTTGCGGTAGGCGGCGACTGGCGCAGATCGACCCACGAATACGCGAGACCGCGCGCGTCGAGCCACGCGCGCGCCTTCTTGACGGTGCCGCAGGTAGGGATGCCGTAGACGGTGAGGGCCATGATTACTCCGTGCGCGGGTGGGCGCGATTCCACTTACCGCGGTCGACCTCGCCCTGCCCAGCCCATCGCCAGCGGGGTACACTTCCGCGTGGCGCCGTCGCGCCCCCCCATTGAGGACCCTGCCCACGTGAACGCAACCTCCCGCACCCTGCCGAACGGCCTCCAAGTCTACATCGTCCCCTCCACCGCAGCGCCGCTCGCCAGCATCTACCTCTGGCTCGACGCTGGCTCTGTAGACGAAGGCCCCGCTCAGCACGGCGCAGCGCACTTCTTGGAGCATATGCTCTTCAAGGGCACGCCCCGACGCGGCCTCACCGTCGCCGCCGCCACGATCGAGGGCATGGGCGGCGAGCTCAACGCCTACACCGCCCCCGACCAGACCGTCGTGCACGCCACCGTGGAGTCGCTTAGCTTCGCGGAAGCGCTCGACGTCGTCGTCGACATGGTGCGCTACGCCACCATCGACCCCGACGAGTTCGACCGTGAGAAGCTGGTCATCCTCGAAGAGATCCGGTCCTACATGGCCGATCCCGAGGTCGTCGTCGAAGACGCCGTGAACGAGCTGCTCTACCCGGACCACCCCTACGAGCGCCCCGTGCTCGGCACGCTCGAGTCCGTGCGCGCCATGACCCACGCGGACCTGTGCGCCTACCGCGCCGCCCACCACGGCTCCAACCGCGCCGTCCTAGCCGTCGCAGGCGACGTCGACCCCGAAGCCGTGTTCGCGCAAGCCGAGGCGCTCCTCGGCGACTGGGCGGCCGCCTCCAAGCGCACGCCGCTCGCCGTGTCCGGCGCCCCCGCCGGGCCCTACACCCGGAAGGTCACCGGCAGCTTCGAGTCGCGCGTCGTCGAGCTGAGCTGGCACTTGCCGCCGCTCGGCCACCCCGACCTGCCCGCCCTCGACGTGCTCACCACCGCCCTCGGAGGCACCGCGGCCGCCACGCTCACCGAGGCCGTGCAGCGCAAAGCCCAGGCGGCCACCGAGCCTTGGGCCGCCTTGTCGCCGCGCGCGGGTGGCAGCTCGCTCTCGATCGGCCTGCTCCCGCGCGAGGGGCGCTCGCTCGACGCCCTGCGCGCCACCCTCGCCGCGCTCGAAGACGTCACGCGCTCGGGGCTCTCGGGCACGCTCGTCGCTCGTGCCCGCGAAGGCCTGCTCGCAGACACGCTCTTTCAGTGGGAGACCGTGGGCAGCCAGGCCCACAGCGCCGCTTACGGCCTCGCGACCTACGGCGAAGCGAACGGCGAGGCCGCGTACTACCGCGCCGTCGCCGCTGTCACCCCGGACGACGTGCGCCGCGCGGCGCGTCGCTGGCTGCGCCGCGACAACCTCGCCGTTGTCGCCCTCGACCCGGACGTGGACGCCGACGAGCTGCGTGCGGTCGTCGAAGCGCCCCCCGCCACCACCAAGACCGCGCCGCGCGGGGTGGTCGCGCGTCACACGCTCGCTAACGGCGCGCGCATCATCGTCCTGCCCGACGACCGCCCCGTCGTCGCCGTTCGCTTGCTCGGCGCCGGCGGCGCCCTCGCCGAGACCCAGCGCACCGCCGGCGTCTCCGCCGCGTGGTCCGCGATGATCGGCACCAGCGCTGGTGAGCGCGACGTGCACCGCTACGCCGAGGCCCTCGACGCCATCGCCGGCTCACTCTCGGGCATGGCGGGGCGCAACACCATCGGCTTGCACGCCGCTTTCCCCGCCGACCACGCCATGGACGGCCTCAGCCTGCTCGGCGACACCGTCGTTGAGCCCAACTTCGACGAGGACGAGTGGGAGCGGGTGCGCGAGGAGCTCATCGAGGAGGTCCACACCCTCCCCGATCGCCCGGGCACCGTCGGCGCGCAGGCGATGTGGTCCGCGCTCTGGCCCAGCACCCCGTGGCGCCTCCCGCGCGACGGCGCCGAGTCCGCGCTCAACCGCCTGCGCCCCGCCACGCTCACGGCGTGGCATGAACGCCAGTTCACGGGCAATAACCTTGTCTTTGCCGTCGCAGGCCGCATTGACCCTGATCAGGTCTTCGCCCAAGCCGAGGAGTGGCTGGGCGCGCTGCCCGCTGGCGAGCCCGTCGCCCCGCCGGACACCTCGTCGCCCGCGCGCGGCGGCACCCGACGCCGCACCGCGGGCCAAGAGCAGACGCTGATCACCATCGGCATGCGCGGCGCGAGCATCGGCAGCCCGGACAGCGTCCCCCTCACCCTCGCCTCGGGCATCCTCGGCGGCCAAGGAGGGCGGCTCTTCCTCGCGCTGCGCGAGCGCCTCGGCCTCGCGTACTCTGTGTGGGCGCTCTCCCACGAGGGTCTCGGCGGCGGCGTGTTCGAGGTCGGCCTCGCCACCGACCCGAAGCGCGCCGCCCTCGCTAGCCGCGCGCTGCACGCCGAGCTCGAGCGCACCCTCGCCGAGCCTCCCACGGCCGAAGAGGTCGAGCGCGTGCGCCGGATGCTCATCGGCCAGGCCGCGATGGCCCTGCAGCGCGTGAGCGGGCGCGCCGGCGAGATGGCCGTCGGCGAGCGCTTCAACCTGCCGTGGGGCTATGAGCGAACCCGCGAGGTGCTGGAGGCCACCTCCGCCGAGCGCGTCGCCGAGGTGCTCCATGACGTACTCAACCGCACGCAGGTCCGCGTCATCGTCCGCCCCGAAGACGGCGACGCGAACGTCGACGACGCGGACTCCAAGAGCGACGCGACGTGAGCCGCGCCGCCCTCGCTGCCTGGGTGGGCCGCAGGGTGACACCCGCCGCGTCGTCGACTGAGTCGCCGTGGACGGCTGACGAGCGCGAGCGCTTGCGATCAGGCCAGCCCCTTACGCGCTGCTCCTGCTCGCGCACCACCTACGCGGGGCGCGCGTGCGTCTTGCTCCAAGCGTCGCGCGACGAGACCTGGCAGGTCTTGGACGCCGTCGAGCGCTTTCCGTCCTTCTTTCCTTATCTAACCGCCGCCCGACCGCTTCGTCACGAGCTCCGCCACGGCGTCGACGACGCGCGCTACGAGCTCGAGCTCACCGTGCGCGGGCGGCGATGGGCCTACAACCTGCACCAAAGCCACGCCCCGGACGCCTCCACCCTGCCCTTTCAGCTTGAGTCCGTCGACCCCGAGGCGCTGCTCATCGGTGGCGAGGGCCGCTGGACGGCGCAGCGCTGGGACGAGGACTGGTCGCGCACGCTGCTGACCGTGCTCATCGAGCTGCACACGCGCCACCGCGTCCCGTCCCTCGTGGTGGAGCCCCTCGCGCGCCGAGCGCTCGACAACGTCGTGCGCTTGGTGGCCTCGCGCGCCGAAGCGCTCCGCCCATGAGCGCGTACGGCATCTACCTGCACGTGCCGTGGTGCGTGCGCCGCTGCCCCTACTGCGCCTTCTACGTCGAGCGCGACGTCGGCGCAGACTGGGACCGCTTCCTCGACGCGCTGCTTCGCGAACACCGCCTCCGCGCGATCGAGTTCCCAGGTGCAGCGGCCACCGTCTTCCTCGGCGGCGGCTCCCCCAGCCGCATGCCGCTGGCGCACCTGAAGCGCCTGCTCGACGCGCTGCCCCGCGCGCCCGGCGCCGAGGTCAGCCTGGAGGCGAACCCCGAGGACATCGACGCCGCCTGGATGGCGGGCGCCCTCGCCGCTGGCGTGAACAGGCTGTCGCTCGGCGTGCAGACGCTCGACGTGCAGCACGCGCGCACGCTCGGACGCGGCGCCGGCCCCGACCGCGCGCGACAGGTGCTGGACGCCGCGCGCACGGCGGGCTTCCGCTCGTGGTCCGCGGACCTCATCTTCGCGCTGCCCGGCCAGACCTTGGCCGACCTCGAGCGCGACCTCGACGCGCTGCTCGCCTACGAGCCGCCGCACATCTCGCTCTACGGCCTCACCTGGGAGCCCGGCACGCCGCTGCACAGCGCGTGGCAGCGAGGGCGCGTGCGCCCCGCCGACGAAGACACCTGGGCCGCCATGTACGATCATCTCGTAGAGCGCCTCAGCGCGGCGGGCCTCGCTCGTTACGAGGTGTCGAACTTCGCGCGTCCCGGCCACGCTTGCGCCCACAACCAGCTCTATTGGACCGACACACCCTACCTCGCCCTCGGGCCCTCGGCCCACGGCTACGCGCCGAGCGGGCGGCGCTGGGTGAACCGCCCCGACGCGCAGGCCTACCTCGACGCCGCCGACCCGACCGACACGTCCGAGCTGCCGTCGCCCATGCAGCACGCCGAGGACATCCTCGTGAGCGTGCTGCGCACCCCTGAGGGCCTCCCACAGGGCTTCTTAGCGGCGCGCACCGGCTACGAGCTCGACGCCGCTGTCGTCGCGCGCCTGCGCACGCTCGGCTTGTTGCAAGCGGACCCGCAGCGCGTCGCGCTCTCGCACGCGGGCTTCCCCGTCGCCGATGGCGTCATACGCACGCTCGCCGACGGGCTGGTGGAGCCTGAGAGCGCCGCGTAGCGGTCAGAGCCAGCCGCGCCCGCGCAGCCACGCGAGCATGCCCAGGGTCGTGGCGAGCATCACGCCGAGCACGCCTGGGTAGCCGAAGGTCCAGTTCAGCTCGGGCATGTGGTGGAAGTTCATGCCGTAGACCCCCGCGACGAAGGTCAGCGGGATGAAGATGGTCGAGACGAGCGTGAGCACGCGCATCACCTCGTTCATCTGGTTGCTCGTGATGGCGAGGTGGAGCTCCACCACCGACGTGAGGCGGTCGCGCAGGCTGTCCATGCCCTCGACCACCTGCTGCACGTGGTCGCTGAGGTCGCGCAAGAAGGGCACCGTGGTCGGCGTCACGGCGCTGCCCTCGGCGCGAATGAGCTCCAGCGTCGCCTCACGCATTGGCCAAACAGCCCTTCGGAACTGCCGAAGCTCGTTCTTGACCGCGTGGACGTCGCGCGCGAGGTCCTCGCCGTCGCCCGCGAGCGCCCGCTCGTCCAGGGCGGTCGCGGCGTCGTCGAGCTGCTCGATGACCTCGAAGTAGCCGTCGACGATGCAGTCGAGCACGCCGTGCAGCAGCAGATCAGGCCCAGCGCTGCGCAGGCGGCTGCTGCCTTGGCGAACGCGCCGCCGAAGCGACTCAAAGAGGTCGCCTGGGCGCTCCTGAAAGGTGACGACCCAGTCCGTGCCCATGACGATCGCCACCTGCTCCAGCGTCGAGCGACCGCCTTCTTCGGTAGCTGGCGACACCATCTTGGCGATGGCGAAGACAAAGCCGTCATAGGCCTCGACCTTGGCGCGCGCCTCGGGGTTGAGGATGTCCTCCATGACCAGCGGGTGGATCCGGAGCGCCTCGCACACAGCGGTCACGAGCGCGACGTCGTGGACGCCGTCCAGGTCGAGCCAGGTGACAGCGGCGCGCTGGCGCAGCAAGGTGAGGTCGCCGACGCTCGCCGCTTCGCGCTCCTCCAGCACGTCGGGGCCGTACGCGAACGCGCGAACGCTGACGGCGCTATCGCGTGGCGCGCCCACGTAGATCGCGCTGCCCGGGGCTTGACCGCGCCGCAACGTGCGGCCCGCTTGCTCGCTTCGAACCTTGGCTACCTTCGAGCGCTTCCTGCCCATTATCGTGGCTCCTCGGGGGGCGTCGGCGCGCCGGACCACACCACCACCTGCGGGAACGCGATGGCGATGCCCGCGTCGCGGAGGCTGTTGTGGACGGCGTCGACGACCGCGGTGCGGCCGACCAAGAAGTCCGCCTGCGCGACCCACGCGCGCACCTCCAGCTCCACCGAGCTGTCGTTGAAGGCGCGCGCGATGGCATAGGGCGCGGGCTCCAGCAGCACCGAAGGCTGCGCGGCGACCGCCTGGGTCATCACGGCGCGCGCCCTGGCGAGGTCCGAGCCGTAGGCCACGCCCACGCGCATGTCGATGCGGCGCGCTGGGTAGCGCGTGTAGTTGAGGATCGTGGACTTGAGCACCACCTCGTTCGGGAGGCGGACCAGCACATTGTCGAAGGTGCGCACCAGCGTCGAGAGCAGCGCGATCTCTTGGACGACCCCCATCTGCCCGTCCATCTCCACCGTATCGCCCACCATAAACGGGCGGTCGAAGAGCAAGAACCACCCGGCGATGAGGTTGGACAGGCTGGTCTGGGCGGCGAAGCCGATGGCGACGGTGAACACGCCCGCGGTCGCGAGCAAGCCCTTGAAGGTGTCTGGGTCAATGCCCGCGGCGCGCGCTGCGAGCAGCAGCACGAGGGTCGCGCCGATGTAGTTCGTGGCCTTGTGGCCGATGAGCCCCCAGTGCGCCTGGCCGACGCGCTCGAAGCGACGTCGCACGAGCGCCGCGAGGATCCGCACGAGCAGCGCCCCAACGACGAGCGTGCCAAGCGCCCACACCAGCTGGGATTCGTGCAGCCAGCCCGCAAGATCCACGAGAGACGTCAGGTTCATTCGAGGTTAAACTCCGTGCTGCGGCGCGTCGCGTCGAGCAGCCAGGCCAAGGTGAAGCCCTTCCGCCGACGCGGAGCGCCCAGCGCGATGCGCTCCCCGTCAGCGCGCTGCACGTCAGGCACCGCCTGCGCCTCAGCGAGCCCCCCCTCCCGAAGTGAGACGTGCACGGTGCCCGCCAGCAGCCCGTCAGGCACCCGAAACAACGCCAGCTCGTCCTCGGCGACGGGGAAGCGCCGCAAGATGCAGCGCTCGTCCGAGTGATTGCGAACGACGACGCGCAGGCGCAACCACGCCTCCGACAGCGGCGCCGCCTGAATGGCGCGAACGGCGAAGGCCGGCAGCACGCGCCCGGTGTCCACGGGCCCGAGCACGGCTTGCCGAGCGTCGCGTCGCCAGCGATCGACGACGCCGAGGCCCTTGGCGTGCACGCGCAGCTCGAGCGGCCACGACACCCACCGCTCGACGCGGCCTCCGGGCGCGATCAGCCACGCGGCGTCGAGGTGGGCGAGCGCTTCGGCGTCGCCAAGGCCGAAGGTGACCGTCGGGGGGCCGACGTCACCCGCGATCTGCAACGGAGCCGCGGCCCAGCTCCGGCGCACGACCCAGTCCTCGCCGAGCGCCTCGGCGCTCACCTCGGCGGCGTCCCAGCGCCACACGACGCGCTCCGGCGACACCTCTGCCGGCTCCAGCTGAATCATCGCGCGCCTCCCCGCTCGAGCCCTAACCCCAGGTCCGGCGCGACGAGGGCTAGCGAAAGGTGACGGCGACCGTCAGCGGGGTTGTCAACGCCATCCCGCGCAGCACATAGAAGCCCGACGAAGCGCTCTCGTGCTCGATCTCAGCGAGCGCGCCCGAGCCCGAGCCCATCCGAAAGCCGTTTGGGTCGTACAGCCCGAGGTCCACCGCCTGCCCATCGCGCGTACAGCCGAAGACGTGGTAGCGCGTGCCTCGGACGAGCGAGAGCTGAACGCCCTGTGCCGCGGTCTCAGGTGAGACCGTCGCGATGCTGCGCACCGACCAGCCCGTCGACAGGTCCTCCCAGATCTTGGCGCTCACGCACTCGTCCTCGACGCCCTGCGCGAGCGCGAGCCCCACCCAAAGCCACCACACCATGGCACCCCTCCTGTTCGCTCACCTCCTCTGTAGGACATCCCCAATAAATCCTTGAGTACGAGCGCGAGAGGACGCGATGCGACGAAGCGGGTCGCACCGAAGCAAGGCGCGAATTACATGGTGCGGCGATGGCAGGACGCGACTACTACAATGTGCTGGGTGTGACCCGCGATGCGAGCCCTGAGGCCATTAAGAAGGCCTACCGCGCGCTCGCGATGCGCTTTCACCCCGACCGAAACCCCAACGACCCGGTGGCCGAGCAGCGCTTCAAGGACATCAGCGAGGCCTACCAGGTCTTGTCCGATGCCGAGCAGCGCGCCCGCTACGACCGCCTCGGCCCGTTGTTCACCGCCAACGGCCGCCCCCCCACGCCCGAGGACATGAACGAAGCGGTCGGCACCATGTGGAGCAACCTCTTCCGCCGCAACGCCAAGCGCGAGCGCGGCGAAGACCTCCGCTACACGCTGTCGGTGTCCCTGGAAGATGTCGTCGGAGGCATTACGCGCACGATCATCGTGCCACGCGCGGTGCGCTGCGCCCGGTGCGGCGGTGAGCGCGCCGAGCCCGTCGACGGCCGCGCCAAGTGCGAGCGCTGCGACGGCACCGGGCGCTCCTCGGGTCCCCGCCTGTTCCGAAGCGCGTGCTACCACTGCGATGGCCTCGGCTACGTTGTCGTCAAGCCGTGCACAGCGTGCAGCGGGGACGGGCGCGTGCAGCTGGAAGACAGCATCGCGGTCAAGGTGCCGGCAGGCGTCGCGACCGGCCAAAAGCTCAAGGTCACGGGCCGCGGAAACAGCCCGCGGGGAACAGGTCCCGAGGGCGATCTGTTTGTGATCGTGAGCGTCGCCGAGCACCCCATCTTCCGACGACGCGGCGACGATCTGCTCGCCGAGCTGCCCCTCAGCTTCGCCGAGCTCACCCTAGGAGCCGACATCACAGTGCCCACCCTCGAAGGCACCACGACGATCCGCATCCCCTCGGGCACCGAGCCCGCGCGCATCTTCAGGCTCGCGGGGCGCGGCCTGCCCACCCTCGGGCGCAACCAGCGCGGCGACCTGCACCTGCAGGTCCACCTCGAGCTCCCCACGGGCCTCGACGCGCACGGACAGTCCGAGCTTCGCCGCTGGGCCGACGCCCTCCCCGCCTCAACTCACCCTCGTCGCGCCGCCTTTATGGCTGCCGTTCAAGGTCGATCATGATCGCTCGTCTCCTCGCGCTCTCGCTGCTCTCCGCGGTCCTGTCCACCCCCGCCCTCGCCGGCCGCCGCCCCCAGGCCGCCGTCGTCGACGACGCCCTCGCCTTCGCCGAGATGGACCGCACCAAGGCCACGCGCCTCCTCCAAGACGCGCTCACCGCCGGCGACCTCGACGCCGAAGATCGGATTTGGGTCGAGCTCAACCTCGCGGAGCAGCTTCGCCTCGCGGGCAACACCCCAGACGCCCGCACGCACTTCACCGCGGTCGTCGCCGCTGGCCGCCGCGCCAAGCTCGACGAAGCTGGACAGCTTGGCCTCGCGCTGCTCGACAAGACGGCGGCCGCCTCGCTGCCCGACCCCGACGAGAAGCTCACCCCCGAGACCCTGCTCGCAGACCGCCACCTCGCGCTCGCCCTGGCCGCCGCCGCCGCCAACGACCCCGACGCGGTGCGCGACCACACGCGGCGCGCGATCACCTTCTCCAAGGCCGATCCGCAGGTCGAGGCCCGCGTTCGCAAGGCCCTCGACGCCATCCGCGGCGTCGAGACCCCGCGCGGGCCGGGCGCCACGCCTACCGCGCCGCCCATGGTGGAGCGCACGCTCCTGGAGCAAGCGCGCGACGCCTTCGAGGCGAACGACGGCGCCACGTCGCGCTCCCTCGCGCTGGCCGCCAAGGCCGCCGACCCTGCAGCCGTGGCGCAAGCGGACGCCCTCTTGGAGATGCTCGACGCTGGCACCCGCGTGCAGCCCAACCGCGTGGGCGTGCTGCTGCCCCTAGAGGGCAAGTACGGCTCCGCTGGCTCCCAGGTTCAAGCTTCGCTTGAGCTCGGCTACTCCCGTTCAGGCGCTGGAGCGCAGCTCGTCGTACGCGACAGCGGCTCCACCGCCGAGTCCGCCGAGGCCGCGTTCCGTCAGCTGGTCGTCCAAGACGGCGTCATCGCGGTCGTGGGCCCCCTGCTGACCCCCGAGACCGACGCGGTCGTGAACGCCGCCGAGCGCTACGGCGTGCCGCTCCTCTCGCTCTCGCAGGCCCTCGAGGACAGCGCCACGCGCGACTGGACCGTGCAGACCATGGTCTCCGCGGACCACCAAGTGCACGCCCTGGTCGCCTTCGTCATGGGCCAGCGCGACATGCACACCTTCGGCATCTTCGCGCCGGACAACAACTACGGGCACCGCAGCGCCGAGGTGTTCCGCGCGGACGTGGTGGCGCGCGGCGGCGCGATCACCGTGGAGACCTTCTACGATCCGGTCGCCACCGACCTCATCCCGTATGCCAAGACGCTCGGCCGCAAGGACTACAAGGCCCGCGCAGGCGAGTTCCGACAGATCAAGCACGACGTCCAGGCGCGCGGTGGCAACCCCGACCGCGTCGTGTTGCCACCGACCATCGACTTCGACGCGCTGTTCATCCCGGACAGCGCCACGCGGGTACCGCTGGCCGGCGCCGCGCTCGCCTACGAGGAGTTCCCCGTCGGCGACTTCCAGCCGGTGAAAGGGGGCGTCACCGTCCCGCTCCTCGGCCTGTCCGGCTGGCACAACGCCGAGATCGTCTCGCGCGGCGGCGAGTACACCCGCGGCGGCTACTTTGTGGACGCCTTCGCCGAGCTCGACCCCAGCGCCGTCGCCTTCGCCAACGGCTTCCGCGACGCGATCGGCCACAGCCCCAGCGCGCTCGAGGCCATCACCGCCGACGTCGGCACAGTGCTTGGCGCCGCGCTCGCAGCCAAGCCCACCACGCGCTCGGCCTTCCGCGCCGCGCTGCGAGAAGTTCCAGTGCCAGCCACGGCGACCGGGATCGAGCAGATCAGCCCGGAAGACGGCGTCGCCAAGCGCCAGCTCCGTGTCCTGTCGATCAACAAAGACACGATCTATCAGGTGTTTCCAGACCCATCGCCAGCAACGCCGTGCGCCGAAGGGGACGCCGCTTGCGCCTCCCCGCCCCAACCCTAAGCGCGCTCAGCGCGCCCGCGCTGACCTACCTGATGTCTGGACCGTGACCAGCGCGAAACGACGCGCTAGGCTTCGGGTCTGTGTGATGAGGAGCGAGCCCTGGAACCCCCGGACAGTGACCCCGATGATCCCGAACACCGAGCCATCGCCGCGCTCTTGCGCGCGGCTCCCCAAGCACTCGCGGGGCTGATGGTCGGACCGGGTGACGACTGCGCGGTGCTCGCCGACGGAACGGCGCTGACGGTCGACACCATGGTGGAGGGCGTGCACTTTGACGAGCGCATCTCCCCCGAGGACCTCGGCTACAAGGCCGTGACCGTCTCGGTGAGCGATCTCGCCGCCACTGGCGCGACGCCCACCTGGCTGCTGCTCGCCTTGTCCGCGCCGCGAACCGTCGACGCGACCTGGTTTGAAGCGATCGCGCGCGGCGTCGGTGACGCCTGCCGGACGTGGGGGATCGCGCTCATCGGCGG
>Ga0210044_10002924_pt1 | contig 24822 bp, 11 predicted proteins | sample CryGey13umfilter_2_FD_183959 | JGI IMG/M metagenome (GOLD analysis project Ga0210044, IMG submission 183959) | Groundwater microbial communities from aquifer in Utah, USA - Crystal Geyser 4/9/14 3 um filter (SPAdes) (version 2) | ecosystem: Environmental > Aquatic > Deep subsurface >... | reverse complement strand
CAGATCATATTTATTTTCTTTTGTTTTGGTAATAGCGTCTTCACCATTGGTAGCAGTATCAACAATAAAACCTTTTTCTGTTAAAAATAAAACATGAGATCGAAGTAATTCAATTTCGTCATCTACCCATAAAATCTTACCTTTTTGCATTTATATACCTCACTTTTTATTAATAATTTTGATTATTAAACAATTATTTTATTTCCAATAACCAAAATAATTTACTGAATAGCTATATGAACATCCAATCCGGCTTCATTTGTAGTAGAAGGAGGAATTCTTGAAGCTCCCTCTGGTTCAATGGATGAGCGTCTGTAAAAAATAGACATAGTGACTTTAGAACTTAAAGTATATTTAACTCTTGGTTCAATTGTAACCCTACTAGTTCCATCTTGTGGTGTACCGTTTTCTTTAAAATCCAACATGTTATAAATTATTGTTGAATTTCTTGTCTTAGTATAAGAAATAGTAAATTCAATATCATTCTTTAAAGCAACACCAAACAAAGGTAGTTCAAAACCGGATTTAGAATATCCGGCAGTGATACCAATATCTTTAGAAAAAGTTTCAATTATATTTCTTGTAGAAACACCAAGGCTAAAAATAGTTGATGTAGAATATTTTATACTTCCAATTAAATTTCCATTCCACAAATTCATAAATGTCATATTTAAACCAAGCAATGGTGTAAATCCATACTGAACTTTTTGAATTTGTGTTTCCTGATTTCCGTCAGGTGTAATTTTCCATCCTTCTGCATAACTAGAATTATACGCATGATCGAGTGTTACTCTCTGCATCAGGCTTTTGAAAAGAGGTAGTTTTTCTAAACCAGCCCAAGTTATTCTCCAATTTGGACGAGGAATAAATTTTGCAACTTCATTTAAGAAACCTAAATTAGATGCAAGTGGTAAACTTTCAAATCCTTTAATAAAAGCATCTGATAAATTTTTTGCCGGATTCGGATCATTTGGATCAAATAATTCGTGAACTTTTTTAATGCCAGTATTAAATGATTTAAGAAATAATACTGGTGGAAAAGATAAAAATGTTCTATTAATTGTTCCCGTTGATGAAATAAATGAAATAGATGTATTTCCAAATTGATCAGATTTTAAAGTAGTAGTTTTATTTATAGTCCAACCAACTGACCAATTTAAATCTAATTTGGCTCCTGACCAAAGCGGTCGAGAAGTTCTTATTTCAAAATTATTTTTTTGAGCAAATACATCTTGTAGATCACTATTAGGTGCTCTTCTTCCAACATTATCATTCAAGCCCAGCATAAATCCTTGTGAGGGTCCGTTATTTTCTTTGAATGAAAATCCCCAGAAATTTTTAAACCCTGATCCAGTTCCAGCTAATCCATTCTTAGAAAAATTATTAGTCATATTAAAATTTAGTGTAATGGTTTCGTAATCAAATAATAAAGATTTAGCAACAGACCTTAGAAATAATAGCCCCTTCGATAAAGTAGATTCTTGAGGTTCCAAAATTTCATTAGTTTTTATTGAATCTACTCTAACAATATCATTGTCAATGTCGATCAATTTATTTTTTACAGTATCAGTCTTCTCCTCCGATAATGGTTTTAATATTCTATTTCTTCCTCTTGATATTCTTTGAGTTGGAGTAGATTCTTTTACTTTATCATCAGGTTTAGATGAAAATAATGGTTCAGTTAAAGCTTTCCATCTTAAGTTAAAAGAAATATTAGTATTGTTTGAAACACCTGCACTTCTTCCTAATATTGGTTGTCTAAAATCATTTAACCATTGGTAGTTAACAGAATAACCAGCAGTAATTGTCAAATACTTTTTAATATCCCATAAAGAAGGTATTTGAGGAACTGCCCTAATATTAATACTTTGTTGATATAAAAAGTCCTGACCGAAAAAACTACCTGAGAAAATATCTTTCCATATTTCACTTTCAGGTCTTTGATTACCTAAAGCATCAGTTTCGAGATGAGTTAAAGATGATTGAATATCTAATTTATAATTAGTAGTTAAATTAAGAAGTCCACCTTCAGTCATTTTCCAATCAAAATTAAAACCCCTCGTTGTAATAAAATCTCTTGAAACAATAGGAGAAACAGGATTATTTCCTATCGGTCTTTGAATACTAGTATTCCTATTTCTTCTTGCTGTTATATTAAGAGAAAATGATTGAGGAACGAAATAAACTTTTACATCTTTGTAGTCTTTAAATATTGAAATTACAGAACCAAGCAACGGAATATTTACTGGTTGAAAATAGTAATCCGGACCAAGTCTTAAATTATAATTCATGTTAGCATTCCAAAGCCAACTTTTATTTTCTTGAATAGTAGGACTTCTGCCAAATGTTTTATTGTAAGTAAAACCAAAAGATACAGCATTAATAATATCAATAATATACCATTTTGAAGACGGAATTTTAAAATTGATATTGGTTGCTGACCAATTATCAGAAGTATTAAAAGTTTCAGATTCTTCTCTTATCTGTTCAGGTGTTCTTAAATTTGCAGTAGTAGAATCATTTGCTTTTTGAGCTAATAGAGCTGCAGCTCTACTAACCGAAACATCGGTACCTGGTATATACTCAGGTTTACCTAAGGATTCAGTATGTGAATAATTAAGTTTAAAATTACTTCCCGGTAAATTAAAAGGTAATATTTTTAACAGATCAATGTTAGACGAAATTCCCCAATTTCTTTGTTGTATTCGTGTTCCGAATCTATCTGCTAATCTATGGAAGAAAGGGCTTGACTCACTTATATTAAAATTAATACTCATGAAATCTGCCATTTTTAAATTTGATGAAATACTATATGCCCATCCGGGTCTATCGTCTGCACCAATAACTCTTAATTCATCAACCCAAACTTCTCCAGAAACTGGCCCAGGAGTTAGAGGATTACCTCTATTAAAAACTCCGACTGTTAAAAATCTAATAGAAGTTAAAGTTGGAATACCTCTAACTAAATAAAAATCATCCGGTTTACCGTTAACTGGTATTTGAACAAATTGATTAATAGAATCTCGTGCTTCTTTTATAGCGGTAAGTTCATCAAAAATTATTGAAATATCATTCCATCCTGGTCTTATTGGCTGTCTGTATTCATAAAAATTATTTGTATCGCTGCCGAATCTAAAAAATACTTCAGCAGGATAATCTGTTGGATCTGTTGAAGAAATTGAACCTGGCCCGGAATTTTCGTCACCATGAATAAATAATTTCATAGATGTATAATTAAATACATCCAATGGTCTGGTTAAATATTTAACGGCTTGTCTATTTTCTCCTTCAGGTAAATTATTTAAAATAAGGTTTAACGACTGCTCGTTGCTTAAAATATTTTCATCAGGTCTGGTTTGATCTTTTACTCTCAATCCTTGTGCAGGACTAAAATAATTTGGATTATCTTCAATATTAATAACCGAAACTGACATTACAGAATCTTCGGGTAACAATTTTTGCCATTGATTGCCTACTAGATTAAATTCTGCCACACGAATATGAACAGGGTTAGTTGATCCGGTAACAACTACTCTTATAGTTTCAACAGATGATAAACTTGGATCACCTACTTTTAATAAGGAATCTTTAAGAGGTATTCTATATAAATACCAACCCTTCCCGGCACCGCTTCCCGCAATAACAGTGCTTGTTGTATCAAGTGGTACTGCATATCTAAAATAACTGTTAACTTGATCTAAGTTACCATTTCGGTTTAAATCTTCTGTATCAGGTATTCGTCCAACATCTGTTAATATTGCATTACCCTGTGTTCCATTAATATTAAAATAATCAAAAATATTGCCTGTATTAGTTTGAGTAAATGAAAAATTATCGCCGCTAGGATCAGATTTTGTACTGCCAAATAAAGTTTTTTCTTCAGCATCTAAAATTCCATCAATACCTGTGTCTTCATTTCCATTCGGGTCTATAACATCATTAAAGTTTTTATCCTCTGTATCTAATTTATTATTAGGAATTACATCTTCACTTATTCTTCCTAAATCTATATAAATTTTTGCATCAATCGGTGAGTCTGAGGCATTCATCCAAAATTCAATGAACTCAATATTTTCTTCAACAAGATTATTAGCCGTAGTTGAAAGGAGCCTCATTATACCGCCCCAGTTTTTATTTTTATCTACTAAATTGGGGGTATAATTATATGTTCCGGGAGTATCAGGTAAAAACACATAATCTAAAACTGAAACTTGTTCATTTGCCCTTGCTACTTGTTTTTTATCACCCCAAATGTCCCTTACATTTACATCTGATGGAATAACAGAAAACCAAAAACTTTTACCTTTATAATTCATCAATTCTAGTTTAGTCAATCCGGATAATGAAATAAGCTTGTCAGGTACACTTAAATCTTTCCAGCCTGTATAATTAATTCCTATTGGAATTATCCTTTTAGCACCCTCAAAATCATCTATGTAAGCAATGCTCTTTCCATTGTCATCTGAGATAACGCTTTTCTTTGTGTTTGGGTCAGGTTTCATATATGCATATTCGCCTGACACAGAGAAGGTAGACATTTCTCTAGTTGAGATTATTTTATCTAATACTTTTGTAAGGAACGGCAAGTCGGTCGAAGTAGTAAAATCAATTCCATAAATTGTATTACTTAAAGGTTCTTCACCTATTCTAACTTTTTCGCTTAATGTTTGTTGATTAAGATTTAAAACAGTAAACCCAATCTTCGATCTTTCAGAAATATTAAAAATTCCTCTGGCACCTAATAATGTTTTGGAAGCTAACTGAAATAGATCATTCTGCTCATAAGTAATACTCAAGTTTGCACCAGGTACAAGTGCAGCATCATTTCTAATACTCAACTGGCCAATTGTGTAATCAACATTGTAATCAACATTATTTACTAATTCTCTTCCATCAAGCGTTACACGAACAGAGTTTTCAACAACATTAAATCCTAATTGATAAACAGAAGTAACATCACCGGAAAATTTCCCCTGTAATAACCATTTATCTTTTAGATTATTCTGGCGTGCAAATGTTTTAGTTGTATCATAAACTAATTGATATGATAATGAATCCGGAATAGCATTATTAAGATTTTCACCGAATGGTTCTAGTGACGGAAATACAATTTCACCTGTTCCAGGAAATATTGTTATACCAGGTCTGTAATCAAAAATATCGTCAGGGTTTGGATTGTTAGATTGGTCAATAAAATCAAATCCAAATGTATTTAGTAGTTTAACAGGACCTGCGGGAGTTGATAATTCAGAAACAGGATCTTGTCCATCAATTTCATATCTAATTTTAAATTCAAAACCTTCTTTTTTAATATTTCTACCACCTACAGGATAAATATTTTTAAGCTGTAATTTCCAAGCTTCTGCAAAATTACCACCGGGTTGTAGGTTACGAGGTTTAACTAATTTTAAAACTAATTTAGCAGTAGTGTCAGCTCCAACAGAATTTAAAAACTCACCGTAAAAAAGATCGTCGGTAGTTGATGCACCATTTTCAACTCTGTATGCAACTGCAATTATATCGTTATCTTGAATTTGTGTATTAAATGTCATGTAACCTGTTTCTGGATGTAAAATATAATCAACACCTTCAGTCAACAATAAAAATCTACCTGTTTCAGTTTGCCCTGGTACAGCTGCAATGTCTCCCCTTAAGTTATCAGGGTATCTTTGACCAGCAGATAAAGCATTTAAATTGATATAAGTATTAGCAATTCTTTCTTTTGATTGGTCAACTGCCACACCTGTAACACTTCTCCATACTTCAATATTATTAACACGGTATTGCGGATTAATCAAAGGAGTTGGTTGACCGTAATAATTAAAAAATAAATTTAAATTTGAATTTTGGCTGGCATATAGTGTATCAAGGAAATAATGGTTCTGTGAATAATCATAAGCTCTCAAATTAAATTCAGATGAAGTAGATCCGCCTGTAACATTTACTGTTTTAATTTGTCCCTTTTTTTGACTTGCAATAGTTGTAAGAGAAAATGGCCCTAATTTAAATTCTGCTTTTAACCCGAACAATGCTTCACTTCCTCCAACCAGTGGCGAAGTTTGAATGGCAACATTACCGGCTTCAATGCTTTGAATTATTTCGTCGGGATAACCGGTATATTTTATTTTTAGTTGATTCTCATACTGGAAAGTTCTTTCTGTATTCCAGTCAGCATTTATATCTAATTTATCTCCTATGGTTCCTTTAACATTTATTTGAACCTGCTGTTTAAAATCCGGCTCACTTCTGGTATTACCAAGTAATGATGCAGTCACACCTTCCGTAGTTTCACTTTTAAACGCACCATGAATATCAACAGCACCACCTATTTTTAGCCCAATTTTGGGAGGCCCAAAAATACTTAACACTCCAACGCTTGGTAATGGGATCTCAAAATTTGTAATATCAGTAATTAATTGCCCAAGTTCTTTTATTGAAGACTTAAATTTATACACATCAACAAGTTTTTCCCATTCAGTTTTATTATTTTCTTTTAATTGCAGTGCTAAATATTCTCCAATTGGAATTTTTAAAACAATTTTAGTTTGTATCCCGTAAACAAATTCTTTTATAATTACGAATTGACCTAGAGAATCTATCTCAACTGTTCTGGTTCTATAAATAGAGGACGGTCTTAATAGTAAAGAAGAAGTCTTCTTGGTTTGTAATTCTACAATTGGTGATTCTTTAAGTTTATATTTAAAGTTTTCTAATCTAGCTGTTGAATCAATAGACATTTGATAAAGTCTGAGAGAGTCTTCATCAATCTTTTTATTCTTAACTATATTTAGTGTTGAATCTATGGGGACATTTAGAGAATCATTTTTCTTGATTTCATCTGTTGAATCTGGAAATAAGGAAGTATTAAATGAATTGTAATTGTTTTCTAATTCATTATTTTGTTTAATAATAATTCTATTTGATAATTCAACTAATGAATTTAATTTTATACAACTGCCAATCCATAAATCACGATTTATCTGTGCACTAGATTTGGAGACAAACCCTAGATTGGATATAGAGTAAAACAATACTACAGGTAATAAGATTATACCTGTAACAATTTTAGAAACTTTATTTATACTTAAAATAGCAGACCTATATTGTGTTTAACTTTTAGAAATAGGAAGTATAAATTATCTATATTATTCTCCAATTTTGTAACAAAAAATTATGCATAACTAATCTAATATTCAATAATATTAAAACTAATTATGTAAATCTATACTTTTGTAAATCTCTCAATTATTTTTTTATGACTTGGATATTTTTTAAGAAGTTGTCCCCTTTTAGCAAGAGTAAAATCTTCAAAATCAAATCCGGGTGAAACAGTGCAGCCAACTAATCCAAAATTTTTTTTATTAATTATCTCTGCACAAAACCAATTCCCTTTTTTTATAATGACTTGTAGTTTTTCTCCATAATTAATATTTCTACCAAGTAAATCTATATTTAATTCACCATTATTTTTTATTGTATATATTCGTAAAGTTGATCCATCGTAGAAATGCCAAATCTCATCTGATTTTATTTTATGAAAGTAAGAAATATTATCACCAACAAGTAGAAAATAAATTGAAGTTGAAATATTTCTATCCCCATTAAATTTACTAGTTAAATTATCTTTTTTAATTTTTTCACTAGACCTATAAACTTCTTTAAAATATCCTCCCTCCGGATGTTCCTTAAGCCCTAGCTTTTTAACATAATAATCAACTTTAGTTTTCACAGTTTCTAATAATGGTAATATTTTATCTTATTTATTAATAAATAATTATAATTATTTGTATATTAAGTTACTTATTTAAGGGGAAATAATGGGAATATTACATTTAGAAAAATCTCAACAGAGTAATATCATGTTTCTAAAAATAATACTTGTTTTTGCATTCCCTTACATTACCTGTTTAAACAAAAAATTATAATGGAGGTAGTCTATGTCTAATTTAAAAGAAAAACTTTTTGAAAAAATTGAAGGTTGGCGCCCAAGGACAACCAAATTATTAAAAGAACATGGGGATTTGAAAATTGGTGAAGTTACAATTGCACAAGCTATTGGTGGTATCCGTGGAGTTAAATGTTTAACTACTGATATTTCTTATTTAGATCCGATGGAAGGAATTAGATTCAGAGGATTTACAATTCCGGAAACATTAACAAAATTACCTAAAGCTCCGGGTTTTGAGATGCCATTAGTAGAAGGTTTTTATTATTTACTACTTACCGGTGAAATTCCAACTGCTGAAGATATTGATGCAGTAGCTGAAGAATTCAATAAAAGGAAAATGGTTCCTAAATATGTTTTTGATGTTCTAAAAGCAATGCCGGCAGATTCACATCCAATGACAATGTTTTCAACTGCAATTCTAACACTGCAAAGAGAATCTGAATTTGTTAAAGCTTATGAATCCGGAATGAATAAAATGGATTATTGGGTTCCTACTTACGAAGATTCATTAAACCTTTTAGCTAAATTACCACAAATAGCAGCATTTATTTATAGATATAAATATAAAAATGGAGATATAATTGCTCCGGATCCAAACTTAGATATGGGCGGAAATTTTGCACATATGATGGGTATTGATAAGCCTTATGATGATGTTGCAAGAATGTATTTTATTCTTCATAGCGATCATGAAAGTGGTAATGTCAGCGCACATACAGGTCATTTGGTTGCAAGTGCTTTATCAGATGTATATTATTCTATATCTGCTATGTTGGATGGATTGGCAGGACCACTTCACGGTTTAGCAAATCAAGAAGTACTTAGATGGTTGCAAGGAGTACGAGATAAAATGGATGGTAAAGTACCAACTGAAGAACAAATGAAAAAATTTGTTTGGGATACATTAAATTCCGGACAGGTAATCCCAGGATACGGGCACGCAGTTTTACGCAAAACAGATCCACGCTATCAAGCACAAAGAGAATTTTGCTTAAAGCATTTACCTAATGATAATCTATTTAAATATGTTGATGTATTATATAAAGTTGTTCCGGATATTTTAGTTGAACAAGGTAAAGCAAAAAATCCTTGGCCGAATGTTGATGCACAGTCCGGTGTTATTCAATGGTATTACGGACTGCATGAATATGATTTCTACACTGTACTTTTTGGTATTGGCAGAGCATTAGGTGTTACAGCAAATATAATCTGGGACAGAGCTTTGGGTTATCCTATAGAAAGACCAAAATCTTTAACTACCGAAATGCTGGAAGATCTTGCTGCTAAAGCTAAAAAATAATTTTTCTTTAAAATATATTTTTAGTAAAGAAATCTTATATTTTTTTTAATGTATTATTTTAGGGTTGTTAAATATATTTTAACAACCCTTTTTTATTAAACCCAGATTTTCCATTGGAAAATCTGCCCTCCGGACCGACAATTTGTAAGTAAATAAAGATCATATACTTAGTTATATAAAAACCTCGGAATTCGTTATTTGAGTAATATGTTTTTCTTACAAATTGTTTCGGGGTTAACCCCGCTATATAAAATGTTTTATAAAAACATTTTATATAGCGGCCTTCGGCAAAAAATTCATTTCCAATGAATTTTTTGGGTTAAATATATAAGTATTTATGTATTTTATAATTAATACAAATAATTAATTTGATAAAATGAATAAAGAACTTCTAAAGATCCGTGACCTGTTTTTTGCCGGTAAGTCTGCACTTGAAAGGGAACAACTCAATAAAATATTAAGACAGTTAAATATTTATATTAAAAAAATTTACACAAATGATTTATTCAAAAAACAAAAAACTTTAATCCCTATTTTTACTGATATAATAAGCTCTTCTTTTTCGGGCAAACTATCCTCTCCACTTGCATTAAAATTAGATAAGAATACTGTTTATGATTTTGGAAATTATTTATTACAAAAATCATTAAATAATAAAAAAGAAATCATTTTTTTAATTCATGAGTTTTTAAATCTAATTAGAGTATCTGAATTTTTGGGAAAGATTTATGAAGAAAAAAAATGGGAAAAACTTTTAAAGAAATTAATTGTTGCAAGCAATTTTACTACTCCCCATTTGTTTTATCAGAGATCAAGGGATTACAAGAACAAAACATTATTTAAGATATTAAAGGGACAAACAGAAATTACTTACAATTGGGATACAATTAATAATAATGTTAATGAGTATAAAAAATCTTTAACCAGCCTATTAAATTTTAACAACCATTCATTTGTTGCTTTTTTTACAGTTAATTCTTTGGAAATGGTTCAATTGGATTTAGCATGCCTAAATTCTGGCATTGTAAATGTAATGATACCGGCTAATTCAGTTACACAAAATATTACCTATATATTAAATCAAACCAAGGCCGAGTTTATTTTTGTCTCAGAAGAGAAGCAATTAGCAAAAATACTCTCAATAAAAAATTCATTAAAATATTTAAAAAAAGCTATAATAATAAAAGGCAGTAGTTCAAAAGATTGGGTTTTAAATTTTAGTGAATTTCTTCTGTTAAAAAATAATTACAGAAAAGGAACAATAGAAAAATTTGAAATGAAAATAACATCGAGATCTTTAGCTTCAATAATGTATACTTCCGGAACAACCGGTGAACCTAAAGGAATAATGTTTACAAATCTTAATATTGTTTATAAAAGATTTTGCCGTGCTCTTGCTTTACCCAAAATAAGTGAAAAAGATAGGTTTTTAGCATATTTACCTCTTTTTCATACATTTGGAAGATATCTTGAAATGATGGGAAGTATTTTTTGGGCTGCTGAATATGTTTTTATGGAAAATCCATCAACTGAAACTATGCTCCAAAATATGAAGCAAGTTAAACCTTCTATTTTTATAAGTATACCTAAAAAATGGATTGAACTATACGATCACATTTGTGAAAAAGTTGACATTGAAACCGAATCAGAAAATACGATTAAAAAAATTGTTGATGAAACAACTGGTGGTAATTTAAGATGGGGATTATCAGCAGCCGGATTTTTACCTTCTGAAATATTTACTTTTTTTCAGAAATATGGAATTGAGTTAATGAGTGGTTTTGGAATGACCGAAGCAACCGGAGGAATTACAATGACACCTCCGGGGAAATATATTCCTAATTCACTTGGTAAAGAGTTGCCGGGTATTGAGATAAAACTTGAAAATGATGGAGAGTTGTTAATAAAAGGTGATTATGTAATGCAAGGTTACTTTGGAGAATCAAAGACAGAAACTTTTACTAAAGGCGGATGGCTCACTACAGGCGATATAATGCAGATGGATAAAAATGGATTTATTGAAATTATTGACAGAAAAAAAGAAATCTATAAAAATATAAAAGGTGAAACAATTGCACCTCAAAAAATAGAAAATTATTTCCGTGATATTGATTCTGTTAAACAAGTTTTTTTGGTTGGGGATCATCGCCTTTATAATACAGTTTTAATATTCCCTAATTATGATGATGAAGAAAGTAAACTTAAAGAAATGAATGATGAACAATTACAAGAATTTTATTCTTCAGTAATTGTTACTGTAAATAAATTTTTAGCTCCTTTTGAAAGAATTATAGATTTTAGAATTATCGATCGTCCTTTCTCTGACGAGTTTGGAGAATTAACCCCCAAAAGTACTTATAAAAGAAGAGTGATCGGAAATAATTTTAAAGATTTAATTGAAACTATGTATATGCAAAATTATACTAATCTAAAGTTTAACAGCATATATGTTAGAATACCAAATTGGTTTTTACTTGAAAAAGGAATATTAAACCGAGATATAATAATTGATAAGACCGGAATAAAAGTACCAAAATTAAAATTATTTCTAAAAGTAAGGTCAGAGGATAAACAAAATAAATTATTTAAAATTGGAAATTACACATATAACATAAAAGAAAATTTCATTGATCTTCAGGCTTTGCTTGCAACACCATCTTATTGGTTGGGGAATCAAAATTTAACTGAATTTACAGGCAGCTCAATTTACCAATGGTACAGAACAGATTATAAATTTGATAAAATAGAATTTGTAAAACCCAATGAAAAAATTAAGATAAATGATTCAATAAGAAATAGAATTAAAAAGATATTAAAAAGCTCAGATGTATCACTTGAAGGGCTGCATTATTCATCTTTGCTTTTACAATCTTCATCTCTTAAAGATAATAATTTAGCATTTAAATATTTAAGTTTTGTTTTGGCTAATGAAGTTGAACCTAATTATAACTTAGCAGTTGAAATAATTAAAAAACCATCCTTAGCATCTAAATTAAATTTCAGAAGAAAAATGTTTTTACTTGCAGCAAGTAAAATCACAAAAATTAGTTTTCTTAATTTTTTAGAAAAGTACATTGTACACGATAATAAACTATTTGATGATAAACTTATAAAAGAATTTGTTAAATGTGCTAGAGGTAAAGACAAGCTAGAGGCAATAGAACATATACTTGAGCAAGAAATTAGTTCTGAGAAAAGAAAAAAAGGATTTGCAAATACATCAATACCATCTCTTTTTAAATTATTATCATACTACGGAATAAGCCACCCCATTTCTTATTTAAAGATCAGACAATTATTTGTAAAATATCAATTACTTGATACAAGAAAAGAAATAAATCTGATTGCACGAAGAGAGAGATATTTTTTACGCAAAGGATTTAGAAATTGGATAGGTATAAATCAAAATGTTGCTGTTGATCCTGAAACTATTGAAGAATATTCTTGGCAGAACATAATAATTACTGAAGAAGATATTGATCCGGCAGACAAGAAGAAAATAATCAATGCAATATCTTCAACATCTATATTAAGAGAAGCTATATTTTTGATTTCAAAAGGTGCTAGGATAGGTTTAAATGATATTTTACCAGGAGGAATTTGGATAAGTCATTTAGGTACATATCATCATAAATCCGTTTACAGAGTTTCTGTACAAACCAGATTACAGGGGGCATTTGATTTTGTATTAAACCTAAATAAAAATATCCCCAATAAAAAAATAAAAGAAGAAGTTAATTGGTTAATTTTAGCCGGTTCCGGATTAGCAGGGCAGAAACTTGTTGAGGATTTTGGCGGTTATTGGGAAGAATTAAATATGTGGAGCGAAGAATTTATTACCGGAGATACCGTAGCAAAATTTTATTATAGAAAAACAAGAAAATTTGATGAGAAAGAGAAGACTAGATTAAGAAATATATGGCCGTCCTTTGTATGGAATGCATCTGCTTCTTATTACAGATTTTGGAAAATGTCAGGCTATAAAATTGCTTTGTCAGATCCTTCAGCTATAAATATTATTATCTCGCCACACGACTATCATATAGGAACAAGAATTGTTTCAATAAGCGAAAGAACTAAAACTACATCATTTGTTGAGTTCTTAATTAATTTAAATAAATATTTCATACAACAAACTCAGAGCCAATATCCATTTCTAACTAAAAAGAAAATCTGGAATTATGTATTCTCCGGTGTTATTTCAGCTGAAGGCACAACAAAAGGATTGCAAGTTCTTAAAAAATTTGAATCGCAGCAAATAAAAAATTTCAAAACCAAAAATTTGAGACTATTAAAGAAGCAATTACAAGAATTTATTAAAAAAGTAGAATCTGATGGATTTATACCTACAAGACTGTTTTTTGCAATAAAAAGATTCCATAGATGGTATGAATTAAATAAAGATGCATCAATACAAGCTCAGGCAGAAATGCTTTATGACTTGACTGATACTTATAGATTAGCTGATCTTGAAAAAGATTACCCTGAAACTAGAATAAGATTTTTTATCAAAACTGCTTTTTCTGAATCAGATATCAAACTTCAAAACTACTTGAATGATATTGTTAACAAACAAAGAGAGAAAGCAATTACAAAGGACGAATATTTTTCTCTTCTTTCAACAATACAAAGTGATTTTAAACTAAATGAAAAAGAAGATTTCTTTTTGGCCAGATTAAATTATCCATATCTAAAACCTTCTGATTCAGCAGCAATAATAAAAACAAAATTAGAAGGAACTATTCTTACTAATCTTGTAGTTGAATTAGAAGACTACGACGGAGTTCCTTTTTATATAAGAAAACCAACAACCCCTAAAGAAATTTCCCGTCTTCATCAATTATATATAAACTCAAACTTATTGGTTAATTTCAGAAGCGAACATCAATTTCTTGTTGCTATATCTGACAGAGGTTTTATTATTGGAGGTTTGTTTTACTTAACACGAGATGAAACAACTGTGCATATGGAAAAAATTGTAGTCTCTTCAAGATATAGAAGAAAAGGTGTAAGCGAAGGCCTTATGAAGGAACTTTTCAATCGTGTAAAAAGTGATGGGCACAAATTTGTAACTACCGGATTTTTCCACCCTGAATATTTTTACAGATTCGGTTTTAAAATTGAAAAGAAATATTCAGGTTTAGTTAAAGAAATTATTTAACCTTTAATAATTGCAATAATTTATTCGGATCCGTTGTAGGTAAACTACAAACAAAATTTCTACAAACATAAACTGTTGTTTGATTGTTCAACATTTCCTGTCCTCTAGTAAATTCAGCAATCTTTTCAAGATTATTGCCTGAAGATTTTAACAGAATTACTTTATTTGGTAAATACATACTATTAATTTCTTTTAACATTTCTTGTGTTAATTTATCTTTCAAATTACCGGCAATAACTATTTCAAAAGATGGTCCTATTGCAAAATTAACTCCACTTAACAATTGGGAATAACCGTTAGGGTATCTTTCTATTTGTATGGAAAAGGTTTTTGAAAGCAGTGAAGCTTTTTCAATTAACTTGTTATCTCCTGTTAATTTTGACAGTTTAATTAAGTTCATCATTTCAACAGAATTTCCTGAAGGAATTGCTCCGTCATAAATTTCTTTCTGTCTTGAAAATAATTCTGTAGATTTAATTGAAGTAAAAAAGAATCCACCTGAGGTTTCATCCCAAAAATTATTTAGTAAATAGTTATTCAATTCAATTGCTTTTTCTAAATATTCAACTTTGAAAGTAGATTCATATAAATTTATAAGTCCCCAAATCATAAAGGAATAATCATCCAAATGACCGTCAACTTTCACTTCTCCATTTCTATATCTATGAAATAGTTCACCATTATTTTTTAATAACTTGCTTAGAATAAATTTAGTACTCTTCTCTGCTGCTGAGATAAAACTTTGATTTTCAAAAACTTGTCCGGCTTGTGCAAATGCCGCAATCATCAATCCGTTCCAGTCAGTTAAGATTTTATCATCTTTAAGAGGATGAATTCTTTTCTCTCTAATATCAAAAAGAATTTTTCTCATCTTATCGATTTTATTAACTAAATCCTTTTCGTATATTTTTAATTCATTAGCTAAATCAGAATTTGATTTTTTCCTATGAAGAATATTATTTCCGTCCTTATCTCCTTTTATCTGATCTATAAAATTCCCTTCTTCTTCAACATTAAAAACTTTAATAAAAATATTAAAATCTTCAGGAGATAATATTTTTTTTAGTTCTGCATAAGTCCAAAAATAAAATCTGCCTTCTTCCCCATCACTGTCAGCATCTTCAGCAGTGTAAAATCCACCTTCAACAGATGTCATATCTCGCTGCACATATTCAAAAATTTTTCCTGCTACATCTTTATATTTTATTTCTCTTGTTAATTGGTAGACTTCGGTATATGCCATTGCAATCATTGCCTGATCATAAATCATTTTTTCAAAATGTGGTACAAGCCATTTCTCGTCAGTTGAATATCTGTGGAAACCAAAACCTATTTGATCAAAAATTCCGCCTTCGCTCATTTTATCCAATGTAGAAGTTACCATTTTTAGAATGTTAGGATCTTTATCTCTATTATATTGCCTTAATAAGAATAATAAATTATGTGGAGAAGGAAATTTTGGTGCATTTCCAAATCCACCTTTTACTTTATCAAAATTAGCAGTAAAATTATTTACTGATTTTTTCAAAACATCCAATGTAATTTCATTACCAAGAACATTATTAGTTGTAGAATTTTTAAGTCCAGCAACAATTTGATTCGAAGAAGAAATAATTTTATCGTGCTGGTTTACCCATGCATCTTTTATTTGAGTTAGTATGTTTATTAATCCGGGCCTCCCAAATCTGTTTTCTTTTGGAAAATATGTACCTGCAAAGAAAGGTTTTTTATCAGGGGTCATTATAATAGTTAAAGGCCAGCCACCACTTCCGGTTAACATTTGAGCAACTTGCATATAAATATTATCAATGTCCGGTCTTTCTTCTCTGTCAACTTTAATTGAAACAAAATATTTATTTAGTAAATCTGCAACGGTAGAATCCTCAAAAGATTCGTGTTCCATTACATGACACCAATGACAAGTAGAATAACCTATTGAAAGAAAAATTGGTTTATTATCTTTGCCGGCTTTTTCAAATGCTTCTTTATCCCAGGCATACCAATCAACTGGATTATCAGCGTGTTGTAATAAATAAGGACTTTTTTCATTTATAAGCCTATTGGCTTTATGTCCATTTTTTATTTTGTCAGGATTATCGTTTTGGGGATTACAATTTATATTAGTCATAATTGTATATACCAATGTTAGAATTAAGAAATAACTACGGGAAATCGGTTCTCTTATCAGATTCATAATTTAGGCTTTTTTTGTAAATGCAATATATATTTTATTCGTGTAAAATATTTGGTCTTTATATAATTTTTTTCATACTTTTAATCTTATTGTAAAATGTAATTGCTCTCAAAGTCAAATTTATAAAATTAAACACAGGTAAATCAATTGAAAAAATTAACTTCATTATCTGCAACAATAATGTTTGTGTTAGCATTATTAATTATTTCTTCACCTAAAACTAACTCCCAATCATTAAGTGATAAACAAATAACTGATTATAAAAATGTTGCTAATCAATTTGTAAGAAAAGCTTTAGAAGATAGAAAAGGATATTTTCTTTTAAAAGAATTGACTGACATTGGTCCAAGATTAAGCGGCTCACCAAACTCCATAAAAGCTATACACTGGGCTGAAAAGAAAATGAAAGAACTAGGTTTTGATAAAGTCTGGCTACAACCAGTAATGGTGCCGCATTGGGAAAGAGGAAATATTGAAAAAGCGAAAATTGTTTCATCAAAAAAAATTAATAATAGAAATTTAGTTGTTAGAGCTTTAGGTGGTAGTATTGCTACTGATGCAAAAGAACTACAAGGAAAAGTAATTTCTATAAAAAGCTTTGAAGAACTTAGAGAAAAACAAGAACTAGTTAAGGGCAAAATTGTTTTTTATGATCGCCCACTTGATCAGGGTCTATACTCTGGCGGTTACGGTGGTGTTTGGAATTACAGAGTATTTGGTGCTGACAGTGCTGCAAAATATGGCGCAATAGGTGTTCTACTTAGATCAATAACTACTAAGTATGATAATAACCCACATACCGGAGTTGTGTTTTACGCAGATCAAGTAAAAAGAATTCCTGCCGTATCTGTTGGCTATCTTGATTCAGATTTTTTAAGACAGGCATTAAAGGAAGAACCCAATTTAGAAGTTAATCTTAAATTAAATAGTAAATGGTTTGAAGATGCTCCTTCCTATAATGTAATCGGGGAAATTACAGGAAGTAAATATCCTGATGAAGTAATTACAGTTGGCGGACACATTGACAGTTGGGATTTAGGTGTTGGTGCTAATGATGATGGAACTGGTTGCATTCAATCAATGGAGGTATTGGATTTATTTAAAAGATTAAATATTGCACCACAAAGAACAATTAGATGTGTGTTGTTTATTAATGAAGAAAATGGTTCCAGAGGAGCTGAAGCTTATGGTAATTTTGCTGACTCTTCCATACAAGTAACAATTGCTGCAATGGAAGCTGATGCCGGAAGCGGAACACCCAGAGATTTTAGTGTTGATTCTGATTCATTAACAATTGAAAAAATAAAATCTTGGCTGCCGATCTTAGCTGAAACAGGAATTTTAGAAGTTGCAAAAGGTGGAAGTGGAGCTGATGTTGGAAGAATAAAATCTGCAAAAGCCAGAATTGGTTACGGACCTGATGGACAAAGATATTTTGATTATCATCATTCAGATAATGACCAATTTAGTATAATTCATCCAAGAGAATTTGAACTTGGTTCTGCTGCTATGGCAACTCTTGTGTTTATGATTGATAGAGAAGGATTATAATAGTAATTAATTTGCAACTTACAATAACCTCCGAGGTTTCTTAGCAAGTTTTTAATATTAAATCTGTAGCTTTTTTACCACTGATTACAGCACCTTCTAAAGTTGCAGGCAAACCTGTGTCAGTCCAATCCCCTGCCAAAAATAAATTGTTGATTTTTGTTTTTGTAGTTTGTCTTTTATTCAAATTTTCTACATTCGGGATAAAAGTAGCACTCTTTTCTTTAATTATTTTATAATCAATAATATCTTCCCTCTTTGTTTTGATATATTTTTTTAATTCCGCAAAACACATATCAATTATTTCATCATTGCTTTTTTTAATTAAGTAATTAGCATCACTTATCACTAAAGTAATGTGATCATCGTGATTAAATACCCAATGTATTGGTGAATTTATTAACCCATAAAATTTATTTTTAAGTTTATTAATTTTTAGCCAAATATGAATTGAAATTATACAAGAATATTCTAAACTAATATTTTTAATTTCATCTCCACTATAAAATTTAGTAAGTGCAGTAAGAGGAACAGCAGAAATTACAAAGTCAAAATCTTCTATTATTCTTTTATCTGTTATTATTTTAGTAACTGAGTTATTTTCTATTTTTAATTCTATAATATTTTCATTTAATGATATTTTGTTTCCCATTTTATTAATATAATTATTGGCCGGTTGGCAATAAGTCTCAGATAACCCTTTTTGGGGAATAATTAATGTAGAAGAGAAATTTCCATCTAAAAACATTTTTTTTAATATATCTTTGAATATCTGGGCTGATGCATTTTTTGTACCTGAATTAAGTGTCCCAACACAAATTATCTCCCAAAATGTTTTCCTTATATTTTCATTTTGTTTTTCACAAATCAACCACTCTTCGACTGTCAATTTGTTAAGATCAACATTCTTTGAAAAAGCCAATTTGATGAAAAAAGTTGTAAGAGATATTTTTTCACTAAAATTCAGAAAACTATGATTAAGTAAACCTATAAATAAATTTAAGGGATAAAATAATTTTGTTGCTTCTAAATAATGAATTTCTGAATTGCTATTTATAAAAGGAATAAAAAGTTGTCTTTGATAAAAAAAATTATCACTTGCATTTATAAGCGATATAAATTTTAAAGTTTCTTTATAACAACCCATTAAAATATGCTGGCCATTATCTATAACAGTTTTATTTTCCCTATCTTTAATAGAGTAAGCTCTGCCACCTAATTTATTTTTGGATTCAATTACTTCTGTTTTAATTCCAGATTTAGAAAGGTAAACTGCTGAGGTAAGTCCCGCTATCCCTCCTCCAATAACAATACACTTTTTCATGTATAAACTAAACTATATTTTGCCCAAGCTCCTATTGAAATTCCAAGTTTTTCAAAAAAAGATACGGAGATATTATTTTCATAAACATTATAATCTGCTGTAACTATTTTATTTAACATTCTTGAATAGATATGCTGCATAGCTCTAGCTGCAAATAAAGATGGTTTATCTTCCAATTGTAGAATTTGGTTAGCTTTATCAAAATAATGTTGAGCCCTTTGGGTTTCATATTTCATTAATTCTTGGAAATTGGCATTATAAGTTTTGTCCATCAATGCTTTTTCCGGATAATTAAATTGAGCCAGATCTTCCTGAGGTAAATAAATTCTTCCCTCTTCAGCATCTTTTTTTATGTCACGCAGAATATTTGTCAATTGAAAAGCAATACCAAGATTTATTGCATATTCTTTTGTCGATTTATGTTTATAACCAAAAATTTCTATGCACATTAATCCAACTGTGGAAGCAACTCTATAGCAGTATAAAGAAAGATCATCAAAAGTTAAATACCTATTTTTTTGCAAGTCCATATCCATTCCCCTAATAAGTTCAAAAAATGGATCTAAAGGAATATTAAAACGAGAAATTGTAGTGCCTAGTTTATTAAGTAAAGAATATTCTGAATGTCCTCGAAAAGCTTTTTCGAATTCAATTCTCCATTTTCTCAGCTTTTCATGTTTAACATCTAAAGAAGAGCCAACATCGTCAACAATGTCATCGGTTTCTCTGCAAAAAGCATAAACAGTATTCATTGCATCTCTTTTTTCTTGTGGTAACAATTTAAATGCATAATAAAAGCTGCTGTTGCTTTTCTTTGTTATTTGTTTTGCAGTGTTTATCATCTTATAAATATTGATTTACACAATAAAATTAAGAAATCCATATTTGATAAAGTAGGCCTGTTATTAAAAATTTTGTAATCAGATTTCTTTACTTGTTTCAAAATTTTCTCACCACCAAGTATTGTCCAGGCTATTTCATATTTCAAACTGCCATTAAGATAGGTCAAAAGTTTTCTGCCCTCCTTAAACAAATCTTCAATTCTTGATATGTTAAATTTCAAGATATGTTTTAAGTTAATATTATTTTCCTTTAATCGAAACATATTTTCATCAACATTAAATTTTTTCATTTCGTCTTGAGGTAAATAAATTCTTCCTTTTTTGTAGTCTATCTCAATATCCTGAATAAAATTTGTTAATTGAAGTGCGGTACAAATATTATCTGAAAATACTTTTGCTTTTTCATCATTAATATTGTTAAGCTCAAGAATGAGTCTGCCAACCGGATTTGCTGAATTTTTGCAGTAATTTAAGACCTCATCAAAATTTTCATATCTTTTTTTAGTAACATCCTGTTTGAAGGCAATTAATAAATTGATAAGATTTTCAGGTGATAGATTTTTTGTTCTTATTGTATTTAAAAATGCAGCATCAAATTCATTTAGGATTTTATCTTTTGAAATTGATATAATTCTATCCGATAGTTCATCAAGTTTTTTTAATCTTTCTTCATTATTAATATTACCTTCGTCAGCAATATCATCTGCGGTTCTGGCAAACCAGTAAATTATAGCAATATGTTTTCTTTGTTCTTTTGGGATAAGAAATGAAACCACGGGAAAATTTTCATAATGTGATTTAGCTAAATCTAAAGAAATTTTATAAGCAGAGTCAATATTAAATTTTTGTTTTTCTTTGAGCATAATTTGACATTAAAAGGATGTTTCATCTTGTCACGATTATCGGGGATTGTACCATGATAAAAATAATTATTTTTGTGTATTAATACTTCTGTCAAGGTATGTCCTTGACTGTCAAGGTATGTCCTTGACTGTCAAGGTATGTCCTTGACTGTCAAGAAATATCCTCTTGCATCTATAATATATTTTTCTTAATTATAAATACTCTCTTTTATTAGAGAGTCCTTCGCTCTTGTTGGTGCTTTACCCCCGTACCAGCGAGAGCTTTTTTTTTATTAGGTTAAGGGTTTGAAATTATAATACTCATTTCAAGGCGACCTTGAAAACCTATTAATATTACCAATCTGAATTGTTTTTATTTTCTTTTTTAATCTTATTATTTTCAGGGTGTATTTCACATGTACCGGGCATATCTTTAGATATAATTATATCCGTAACTGTTTCCGGACACTTAGATGTAGCAATTTTAGTATCTCCTAGATCCATAGTGGTTTTACAAAAAGTTGCTTTTACAACACCCGTTGCAAGGTGAAAATATTTTACGGGAATTTTTAAATCCTTATAAACTCTTGCCATAAATTGAGACCAGATTGGCATTGCAGCAACTGCCCCTTGTCCATATGAGCTAGTAAATTTTATTCTATGATCATCAAATCCAACCCAAACACCTGCAGTTAGATCCGGAGTAAAACCTACATACCAAGCATCAGCAAAATCTTGTGTTGTTCCGGTTTTACCTCCTGCCGGATATGAAAAAAATCTTCTTACTCCTCTTCCTGTTCCTTCTGAAACAACTGACTCTAACATATCAGTTAAGATAGACGCTACTTGCAGTGAAATAGCTTCTGCATAAACCGGTACAAATTTATCTATCAAAATATTATTTCTATCTTCAATTCTATTTACTGATACAGGTGAAACATTTACTCCATTATTTGCAATTGTTCCATAAGCTGAAGTTAATTCAAGAGGGGAAACTTCAGATGTTCCCAAAGCAATAGATGGAACAGCTGCAAGTTTAGTTTTAATGCCCATTTTATGTGCAATTTTAACTACCTGGCTTGGTGGAGAGATATTGCTTGTTGTCATTCTTCCTGCAATTACATTTAGTGAATGAGCCAAAGAAATTCTAAATGAAGTATAACCACCATATTCATTTTCAGAAAAGTTGGAGGGAGCCCATCCATGAAAATCAAATTTTTGATTGAGTAATGTATATGTAGGATAATAACCATTACTGATCGCTGTTGCATATACAAATGGTTTCATGGCAGAACCAGGTTGTCTCTTAATCTCTGTTGTATGATTTAATCCTCTACCAAATATTTGGTTCTCCCCACCTACCATTACTTTTATTTGTCCATTTGATTGATCCAATACAACAAACCCAACTTGAATTTTTGTTGCATCTTTTTTTACATTTTCTATAAAATTTTTATCGTATTTAAGACTGTTATATATTCTGGCTTTTTCTTCATTTGTTTCAGCTTCTTTATACTCTTTTGAATTTCTAATATCTTCATCTATAATTGTTGCTAAAAGATCTTTGTTCTCTTCCCAACTCCACTTACTATCAAACATTTTTTGAAATTCAACTAAATGATTTGCTACAACTTCATTTGCAATTTTTTGCATTCTTGAATCTATTGTAGAATAAATATTTAACCCATCACGGTACAGATCATATTTATATTTTGAAGAAAGATCAGAAAGATCTTTTCTAACATATTCCATAAAATAAGGTGCAATACCTGTGCTTCCTTTTATTCTTTGTTCAGCTAAAGTAATAGGCTCTTTTTTATACCTTTGATATTCATCATCAGTCAAATCATTCATAGTAACCATATTATTCATAACAAGGTTACGCCTTAATAATGCATTTACAGGGTGTCTTTCAGGATTGTAATAAGTAGAAGATTTTAGCAAGGCAACAAATAAAGCAGCTTCCGGTAATGTTAGTTCATTTACACTTTTGTTAAAATAAATTCTTGAAGCAGATTCAACTCCATAAGCGCCATTACCAAAGTAAGAAACATTAAGATATAGCTCTATAATTTCATTTTTAGTGTAAGTCTTTTCAATCTGAATTGCAGTTATCCATTCCCTTATTTTTCTTACAACAGTTTCTGCCGGATTTTCATTAGCAGTCTTAAGTTTGTATAAATTCTTAGCAAGCTGCTGCGTAATTGTGCTGGCACCTTCTCTTGAAAAAGTAAGTAGATTTTTTACCATTGCTTTGCCAAAGCGCATTATATCTACACCCCAATGTTCATAGAATTTTCTATCCTCTGTCGCTATTAATGCTTTTACTAAATAAGGCGGGAATTCCGAAAATCTTCTCTCTATTCTGTTTTCAATAAAATATTTACCTAGCTGCTCCCCATCAATTGAATAAACTGTGCTGGCAAGTTGTGGTTTGGGATTTTCAAGTTCCTCTAAAGATGGCAATCCACTGTATATATAAAAACCGAAAACAATAAATAATATTAAAATAAAGGAAAAAATTAATAATCTTCTTTTTCCTTTTTTCCTTTTTGTTTTTATTGGTTTATCCATTTGTTATTTCTACTATTTCAAAATTAATGTTTTCAAATTTTCCGTAGCATGGTTTATCAAGCCAAGAACCTAAATTAATGTATTTCCCATTTTTATATGTAATATCTTTCCTTGAGTGTTCGTGACCAAATAATACAAAATCAAATCCTTTTTCAATTTTAATTTTAGCAGTTTCATATAATCCGTCTTCTTTTCCATAATTTTTTTTGGTTGTATAGTCTCTACTTGATTTACTAGTTAATTTAGCTAGCCATACACCAATATCGGGATGAAGCCATCCATAAAACCATTGTATAACTTTATTTCTTAAAATTGACTTTAATATTTTATAACATATATCATTTTTTACTAAACCATCTCCGTGTCCAATAAAAAATTTTTTACCGTTTAATACAAAATGTACTGCATCATAATATAAATTTGTTCCAATTTCTTTAGTGAAAAAATTTAGATGCATAAAATCATGATTGCCAATAAAATAATGTACAATAATCCCTTTTTCAGTAAGATCTTTTAGTGCAGTTAAAGTTCTATAAAATCCTTTTTGGTAAACATATTTATATTCAAACCAATAATCGAATAAATCACCAATAATAAAAAGCTCATCACAATTTATTGCAGTTTCATTTAAAAATTTTACTAATAATTTTTCTTTTTTATCTTCAATTTCTTTGGATTGAAGTCCGAGGTGAATATCAGAAATAAACAAATATTTTTTATTCATACAACTAATAAATTAACAATTATACTCAAAGATATGAATTAATTTGTATTTTATGAAAAAGTAAATCTCATTAAAGGAGATAATTCTTGTATATTTGTTATATAATAATTTATTTATTATAGTAATGTATTAATAACAAGATTAATAATAATTTTCAGAAGTGGTGTTAAAATGAATTCTGTGGGTTCAGCAATATTAAGAAATACCGTTACTATGATATTAGCAGGGGGACAGGGAAAAAGATTATCCCCTTTAACCAAATACAGAGGCAAACCTGCAGTTCCATTCGGAGGGAAATATAGAATAATAGACTTTGCTTTATCAAATTGTTTAAACTCTGGGTTTAGAAAAATTTATGTACTTAC
>Ga0210044_10002922_pt1 | contig 24825 bp, 25 predicted proteins | sample CryGey13umfilter_2_FD_183959 | JGI IMG/M metagenome (GOLD analysis project Ga0210044, IMG submission 183959) | Groundwater microbial communities from aquifer in Utah, USA - Crystal Geyser 4/9/14 3 um filter (SPAdes) (version 2) | ecosystem: Environmental > Aquatic > Deep subsurface >... | reverse complement strand
GCGCTGATGCAGGACAAAAAAAGCTCGCCTATCGCTTCAAGGGCAAGCGCTATGACTGCGGCTCGAAATTGCGCTATTTGAAGGCGAGCGTGGCATTGGGGCTGAAGCATTCGGAAGTGTGCGATGGATTTGCCGCGTATCTGGCCAGCCTGAAATAATGGGCGCCTGACACATGAGCATTTCGGAGCAGCGCGCCCGCGACATCCTGCAGCAGGCCGAATTGCTGTATTCGGCGCAGCAGGCGCAGGCATCGTTGCACGGGCCGCGACTTCGGAACCTTCGGCCCCGGCACGGCCGAGATCACGATCGCCAACCAGGCCGTCGCCGGAAACTTCGGCTGGGTCGATGCCGCGAGCGGAAACCTGGGCGATGCCCACAAGACGAGGGCCTTCCGTTTCACGCTCACCGAATCGGCGTTGGTAAGCTTCACGGCTGCCGCCAATCCAACCGCGACCCTCACTTCCATCGGCGGACTGCTGCCCGGATTTTCGCTCTACTCCGGTCTGGCGGCAATTTCCCCGTTCACGCCCCCGCAGACCAGCCTCGATTACGACTTTTCGGCCGCCTCGCAGGTTTGGCGGACCACCTGGGCACAGGCGCACATCTGGCCATCCGCGGATTACACCGCCACCGACGGCGCGTTGAACGCATTCGGCGACTGGAAAGTGGGCGGCACCGGGCCGCCGCGGCCGCGGAAGCTCCGACCGAAATCGTTTCGGCTACTTCTGTCGCTTTACCGGCTCGCTGACGAAGCCGATCCTGACCAGTCCGGCCTTGGCGGCGAGAGCCATCACCTGCGCCACCTTCTCGTAGTGCACGTGGCGATCCGCCCGGATGTGCAGCTCCGGCTGCGGCTGCTTGCCTGCCTGCGCGGCGAAGCGCTGCGGCAGCGCTTCCAGCGCGACCGCCTCGCCGCTCCAGAACAACTCGCCGCTCTCCCGAATCCCGAACTCGATGTGCTCCGGCCTGGTGACATTCACGTTCGAGGATGCCCTGGGCAGATCGATCTTCACCGCGTGGGTGAGGATGGGGGCGGTGACGATGAAGATCACCAGCAGCACCAGCATGACATCGACGAGCGGCACGACGTTCATCGCCGACAGCGGCTCGTCGTGATGGCGCCGGGAGACGTCAGCCTTGGCCATGTTCCACCGCCAGCAACAGGTAGAGCTCGTGGGCGAAGGATTCGAGGCGATTGAGCCACATCCGGTTTCTGCGCTGGAAGGCGTTGTAGGCGAGCACCGCGGGAATCGCCACCGCGAGGCCCAGCGCCGTCATGATGAGCGCCTCGCCCACGGGGCCGGCCACCTTGTCGAGGGTGCCCTGGCCCGACATGCCGATTCGCACCAGCGCGTGATAGATGCCCCAGACGGTGCCGAACAGGCCGATGTACGGGGCCGCGGAGCCGGCAGTGGCGAGGACCGTCAGCCCGTGCTCGGCGCGCGTCATCTCCCGGTCGATGGCATTGTTGAGACCGCGCGTCAGCACCTCGCCGAAATCGGCGGCGCGGCCGGCGAGCGCCTGTTGCACGCCGAGCGCCTCGCTCACCAGGGCGGACAAGGCGTTGTCGGTTTCGGGCGCCAGTTCGTCGAGCGCGTGCGTGGCGCGGAAGCGTGCTTCGAAGACCGCTGCCCGCCGTCCGGCGAGCCAGTTGGCCAGCGTGCGCGTGACGATCAGATACCAGCTCGCGACCGACAAAAGAAGCAGCAAGGCGAGCACCGTCTTGCCGACCCCGTCGACATGGGTGAGGAAGTGGGCGAAACCCAGACCATCGACAGTCGATTCCATGCCATCAGTTTCCTTGCAACACGAACTTGAAGGGTTGCAGCGCGACTGCCCGCACCGGCTGCGCGCCCCGGCGCGCGGGCGTGCAGCGCCAGGTGCGCACCGCTTCGAGCGCGGCTTCATCGAGACGCGCAAAGCCGCTGCCGGTTGCGACCTCGCCTGCCACCACGGCGCCTGTCTCGTCCAGCTCGACGCGCAGCACGACCGTGCCCTCTTCGCCTCGCCGTCGCGAGATCGCCGGATAGCGGGGAGCGGAACGTTCGGGACAGGCGGCGGCGAGCTCGCCGCCGAGCGCGATCGGCCGACCGGGCGCAGGCGCCGGCGCGGGCTCGGTCGGTGCCGGTGGCGAAGCCGGTGCCTCGATCACCGGCGCCGGCTCGGGCCTGGGCGGGAGCGAAGGAGCGACGGAGTCCGCAGGCGCCACCACAGGGGTCTCGACGACGAGCTGCCGGGGCGTCTTCTCCATGGGCTTCGGCCTGGGCGGCGGAGGAACCTTCTCTCGCACCGCCCGCGGGGCTTTTTCCGGCACGGGCGGCGCGATGAAGTTCACGAACAAAGTCATGGCTTCCTGCGGATCCGGAATCAGCCGGTGCTGCCACAGACCCCAGAGGACGGCGGCATGCATCGCCAGCACCACTGCGAGTCCCGCGAGCTGCCCGGATGACCCGAGGCGGGGCATGGTGGAAATGGTCCGGCTCTCCAAAGGGCGCAATGTAATGTGGTTAGGCCGGGCGGCGGGTGCGACACATCGTCGCAGCTCTCCCGCGCCCCGAACCGGACGAGCCGCGCGGCCAGGCTCTGTCCGACCGCAGTGCGCGGCCGTTACGTCCGCGCCCAACCTCAGAAGCTGACGTTCAGCGCCAGGTCGAGCGAACGCGCCTTGCCCGGCAGGACCATGCCGTAGGGAATGGCGTTTGGGATCATCGAATTGCCCTGGCCGAGATAGGCGCCGCCGAGCGGCAACAGGTAGAACCTGTCGAACGCATTCTCGAGGGCGACATCCAGACGCGCGTGCTTCCACTCATAGCCGCTGCGCAGAGTCAACAGGCCGTACCCCGGGGTCGTCACCTCGTTCCTCACCTGCGAGATGCGCGTCTTGGCTGCAACCCCCTGGACTTCCGCTGTGTTGGTCCAGCCGCCGAGACGATGCGTGAGCGCCAGCTTCAGGTTGAGCGGCATCATATGGTAGAGGTTGTCGCCCGTGGTTCGGTTCTCGCCGCGCACGAAGCTCGTCATGCCGCCGAGCGAGAAGCTGCCGATGCTCTCGATGCGTCCCAGTTCCACCTTGCCCGAGAGATCGAAACCATAGAGGCGGGCGGCCTGATTCACGTAGCGCAGCTTCACATACCGGTTGGTCGTCGTCACATTCGATGCCGGGCACCGGATGCTCATGCCCGGGGCGCAGCGTTCGGCGTCGATGAAATCCCGCACATGGGTCAGATGGCCCGTGAGCTTGAGGTTCCACTTCCGCTGGCTTGCGTCGTGCCAGTCGCCGCTCGCGCTGAAGGTGTGGGCGATCTCCGGCCCGAGATCCATGTTGCCGACGTAGGCGTTGCCATCGCCGACGAAATTGTTCATCGACATTGCCATCGATTCATACGTCCAGGGGTAGCGCTCGAGCAGGTTCGGCGAGCGGGACTTGCGCGCGAAGCCGGCCTCCCAGGTCTGCGTCGCGGCCGGCGTGTAGCGCGCCAGCGCGGTCCAGTCGAGATGGTTGTCCTTGCGGTAGCGGTCGCGCGCGTTGAAATCCGCCGCCTCCGCCCCATACATCCCGACGTTGTAGCCCTGTACCGGCCCGGCATCGGAGGCGACGGTACCGCCGCGAATGCCGAGCAGGGTCATCCATGCCGGATTCCAGCGCGCCTCCCATTCGGCGAACAGACCGATGCGATCGCGCCGGCCGTCGCGGACGTTCCAGAAAGCGTCGCAGCACATCGCCCCGCTAAGGCCGATCGGCGGCCACCAGTCGTCGTAGCGGTAGTTCTGGAAGTCCATGCCCGCGCGCAGCAGGTCCGTGTCCGTGAGATCGGCGCTCGCCTTGAGCAGGCCGCCGACGGTCGCGCTTTCCGCATCCATCGGCATGAACATGCCGATCCACCTGTCCCGCAGCATGTCCATGTGGTGGCGCAGACGCTGCCTGAAGAGCGTGGCCTCGAGCACGCCCCACTCGTATTGCCCGTTGTAGCGGAGGTTGACGGATTCGTTCATGTTGGACGGCTGGCCCATTCGCAGGGAGTACATGTTCGCCGCATCGGGAACGCTCCAGACCATGTCCATGCGCTGGTTGGGAAAGCCCTCGTAGTCGAGATCCTGCTCGCCCACTTTCAATTCGATCAGATGATCGTGCAGGAAGCGGAAGGCGAGACCGAACTCGGTATTGCGCGAGCCGCCGTAAGCGCTGGAACCCACCTCGCGCTCGGCGACATGATTCTCGGCGGTCGTTTTCCAGAGGGTGGGCGTGCGGACCTTGAAGTCGCCCGCCGCCTGGTAGTTGTCGGATTCCGACTCCGATTCGGAATAGGACAGATTGAGCCGGTCGTTCGCCAGCATCGCACGGAAGTTCTTGCCGCGCGCGTTGCCGTTGCTGCGCTGAAAGATGCCCGCCTCGCCTTCGACGAGCAGAGCTTCACCGGGCCTGGCGAACCTCGGCGGGCCCGATTTCACCTGGATCGTGCCGCCGATGCTGTCGCCGCCCACGCTCACCGGCGCGATGCCCGCGTAGGCCTCGACGCTCGCGACCTTCGAGGGATCGATGAAGGACAGAGCCGGGTTCATGTGGTTCGGGCACGCGGTCATCAGGTCCATTCCATCCACCGTCGTACGCAGACGGTCGTCGGCGAGGCCGCGGATCACCGGCAGGCTCGAGATGCCGCCGGCGCCGTAGGTGGCGGCTCCCGGAATGTTCTCGAGCAGCCGGGCGGTGTCGCTCGTTTTCGCACGCAGCGCCGGCAAAGCCTGCCGGTCGAGGCGGGAAGCGCCCGCAACTGCTTCGTCGGGCCGGTCGGCAGTGATGACTACCGCATCGAGCACCGTTTCCTGTGCTGTCGCGGCCAGGGGAAAGGAAGCCAGAAATGCCGCCACGGCCCGCGCGGATACTTTGCCGCTCATGGCCGCCCAAACGAAGCGGCAGGGCTTGCGCCCCCGCCGCCTGTCCAAACGATCGGAAGATTCAAGACCTGAGCGAATCAGGCCTTCCGGCGCCGGCGGGCGATGATGCCCATCAGCCCCAGGCCGGCCATGAGCATGGCATAGGTCTCGGGTTCGGGCACTGCGGCAGTGATGGTCTGGGACAGCGGATAGCCGCTCATCGTGCCGACCGTGCCGTAGGCAGCGGTTGACCACGATGACATGCAGGTCGCCCCCATCATGCCGCCCGGCGCGCAGTCGGCGTAGGACGAGTAGGCCAGGCCGAGACTGCCCGTGCCCGCGGCTTCGTTCCAGTTCAGCGTGAGCGAGCCGCCGGGCGTCAGCGCTGAAACGCTGTCCGGTACATAGATCAGCGCATAGGCGTTCTGCATGGAGCTTCCATAGGGAGAGGGATAGCCGTGATACACGCCGCCGACATTCGCGCCCGCCTGCGGCGACCAGCCGTCTCCGCCAACGAGGGTCGAATAGGTGTTGGTGGTGTTCTTGAGGAACACGGTGGCGAAGGTGCCGCCCAGCGTGTCGTCATGCCAGTTGGTGGAAGGCGGCGCGTTGGTCGGACCCGAATACGACGCCACCCAGTCGTTCATCTGGTAGGTCAGATCCAGGAGCGTCATGTCATAAAGCGGTGGGCTGCCCGGAGCGGGCCAGTCACCCGTCATCGACTCGCTCAGTATTCCGGCCAGATCCGTGACCTGGCGGCTCACGCCGTCATAGGTGAATGACCCGATGAAGATCGAATCCTTCGGCCGGGTATCCGGTTCGTACCAGGTCGTGATCACGTTGTAAGTACCCACGCCGGCCTGCGCCACCGCAGCCGCACCGGTCATTGCGATCGCCCCGGCGATCCCGAGCATCTTCTTCATGGTCGTTTCCTTTGGTGGTACCAGGCCGCGCAACGTCTGCCGCGGCCGCTGCGAGTCAGCTTGCCCGGCGCCGGCGGATCATGAATCCCATCATTCCGAGCCCCGCCATCAGCATGGTCCAGGAGCCGGGTTCCGGCACCGCGGTGATGGTCTGGGAGATGGGAGCGGTGCCCATCATCGTGCCCCCCGCCGTGCCGTCCAGCTTGAGCCAGCCGGTCATGCAGGTCTTGGGCGAACCCGTCCCCATCAGCGAGCCGGGGGTGCAATCCCCGTAAGCGAGCGCCTTGGTCTGGGCGTCGGTCAGCGGGGCTTCGGGATTCGTGTCGCTCACGAAAACGGTGACGTAGGCGTTGTTGTTGCCGGTGATCTCCTTCGTACCGCCGGTGGCGAATCCATTCACCCCCGCGACGCCGCCGCTGTTGCTGAACACGTCGGTGTTGTCCAGCATGAACGAACTGACCAGGACTCCGCCGAGCGTGTCGTCGTAGACCGCGGACAGCATGTTGCCGAGCGAAACGCTCGACGTCATCTCCATCGCGGTCACCATCGCCTGGGTCAGCGAGCCGGTGAGGCTGACCGGTTGCGCCAGGTCGTGATCCCAGACCAGCGTACCGGTGAAGATCGTGTCGGCGTCCGGATGACTGATGTCATAGACGACCTGGTTGTACACCTGCGTGACGTTGTAGGTGACCTCGGCCGCCTGTGCCGCCGGGGTTGCGGCGATCGTCGCCAGCGCCGCGCCGATCGGCAGCAGCGCGCTTCCGATGTTCTTGAGAACATTCCTGCCGTGCATGATGGCTGACCTCCTGAATTGGTTTTTCATGGTCCCCCCGTGCGTACCGGACGGACGCCTCGCAATCGCAAAATGCACGGCGACGATAGTCCGCGCTCCGCGGCTGCACAATGCGACACAGTGCCGCACCGCCGACCCGCGCCATGGAGCGTCGCGCCCGCGCCGCCCGAAAGCCCGGCGAAGCGGTAGACTCCCGCCTGTCATCGAAAAGGCGGTGTAACCGTTTCGCCCGGTCCCGCCGGGTGTGGATCGAAAGGCTTCCATGCGCATTGCATCCGTCCTCGCAATCCTGCTGATCGCGGCAACCGCGCCGGCCCGCGCCATAGATCCCTGCTGCCGGAGCGCGGGCACCGTGGTCGAGTTCTCGGCCGAGGCGAGCCGCGCCGCAGCCAACGATCTCGCCCGCGCGAGCGCATTCGTCGAGGCTTCCGGCCCCGATGCGGCCGAACTCGCGCGGCGGGTGAATGCGACCATCGCCGCCGCGCTCGAGACGGCGAAGTCGCATCCCACGGTGAGGACGCGCAGCGGCACGACCTCGACCTATCCGGTCTATGCCAAGGGCACGAGCCGCATCGACGCCTGGCGCATGCGCTCCGAGATCCTGCTCGAGTCGAGGGATGTCCCGGCGCTCGCGCGGCTCATCGGGCGGCTGCAAGCGAGCCTGGGCGTGAGCCAGATCCTGCTGCTGCCCTCTCCGGAAACGCGCAGGAGCGCGGAGCAGGAAGCCACCGCCGACGCGATCGCGGCATTCAAGGCGCGGGCCGGGCTGATCGCGGCGAGCATGGGCGGAACCTACCGCATCGTCCGCGTCGCTCTGTCGGGCGGGGGGCGGCCGCCCGCGGTGCCGGTGCTGCGCAGCGCCGCCGCGATGGGCAACGGCGCGCCGATCGAACCGGGAGAGAGCACCGTCACCGTGGTCGCGAGCGGGGAGATCGAACTCTCGCCGAAGTAACCGCCCCCGCAGCCTTACTTCCCGCCGGGCAAAACCGCGTCGCGCGCGAGTGCTTCGCGTGTGGCGCCGACGAGGCCGGCGAGCAGCGCCGCTTTCGACTCCGGATTGTCCGCCTCGACGATGCCCGACCACACGAGGCGCCCGTCCGGGAGCGCGTAGACGAGCACCTCCGCGCTCACCCGCGTGGTCTCGACCGTGTAGCCGGGGCTGGTATAGACGCTGCTCCAGGCATAGGGGTAGAAGCGGTAGAAGGAGCGGTACCAGGGCGGGCCGAGGAAGGGCTCGGGGACGACATGTACCTGCGGGGGCACCCGGGTCCTGATCCTCTCGGTCGCGCCCAGCCGGCCGACCAGCACGCCGTCGAAGCCTTCGCGCGCGAGCCGCGCCTTCACCCGGTCGAGGTCGCGCTCCTGCCGTTCGAACAGGCGGTAGCTCGGCACCCCCTCGACGCCCGCGGGCAGACCCCGCACTCCCGCGTCTTCCGCGTAGCGCCGCACCGCCTCGTCCTGTCCGGCCATCATCACCACGACGCGCCGCATCGGCCCGTCGCGGTATTCGGCGTCCTTCCACACCGACCCCACGCGCATCTGGGCGCAGCCGGCGAGCAGCGCCACCACCACTACGGCGCACGCGCCGCGCAGCACGACCCTCTCGTGACTCACCGCCAGTCGGTCCGCGCCGGTCCGTAGGGGCGATCGGGATCGGCGCCGAACATGCGCTCCATCTCGCGGCGCGCGCGCACGACCGGAAGGGACTCGTCGATCGCGACATCCTCCCAACACACGATCCCATCCGCGGCCAGGTCGCGCTTCAGGCGCACGCCGTGGGCCAGCCCGATCGGCAGCGCGCCCAGCAGGCTCGAATCCGCAGCAGGCAGCAGGCGCCCATACACTGTGAAGCCGCCCTCGCCGTCGAGCGTCTCGCCCGCGCGCAGATCGCGCTTGGCGGCCGCCACCGCATCGGCGCGCCAGTCGATCGGGCTGCCGGTCGGCTCGCCACGCAGGCCGACCGAGGCGACGCTGATCCCCAGCTCCAGCCCGATCAGATGCAGCGGCCGGTACATCACCGCGTAGCGCCCCGAATCGTCCGTGCGCACGCCGTACTCGCGGAAACACCCGCGCACGTAATCGTTCGGCGCCGCGATGGCGACGAACACACCCCAGCGCAGGTCGCGCGCAACCGCGCTGCCGTCGCGCTCGAGCGAGGAGATCACCTCGACCAGACCGGCCGCCTCCAGCACGCCGCCATCCTCGCGCGGGCGCAGCACGCGCGCGAGCTCGTCGACCCCGCAGGGCGGAAAGGCCAGCCCGCCGCCCGCCGCCGCGAGGCCGGTCGCGTTGGCCACCGCCGCCATCTCGATCGCCGACTTGGTGCCGTCGAGGAAGGAGTTGAACATCTTGGCGTTGAAGTCGCCCTGCTCCACCTGCTGCGCGGAGAACCCGTAGTGCTGCCACACGGTGTCGGGCGTGGAGCGATGATAGGCGGGCAGGTACTTGGTACCCTTGCCCGCCGCGATCACCTCGAAGCCCGCGGTGCGTGCCCAGTCGACCATCTCGCAGATGAGCGCGGGCTGGTCGCCGTAGGCGAGCGAATACACCACGCCTGCCTCGCGCGCGCGCTCGGCGAGCAGCGGCCCGGCCAGCGCGTCGGCCTCGACATTGACCATGACAATGGACTTGCGGTGCGCGCAGCAGGAAAGCGCGTGGGCGACACCGGCCGCCGGATTCCCGGTCGCCTCGATCACGATGTCGATCCCTTCGGCGCGGATCAGCGCGAACGCGTCCTCGCACACGAAGGTCGTGCCTTCGCGGAAGGCCTCTTCGAGGCTCGCGGCCGCGAACTGCTCGTCCGGCCAGCCGGTGCGCCGCAGGCTGGCGAAGGCGCGCTCCGGGGCGAGATCGGCGATGCCGGCGACATGCACACCGGGCGCGCGCGGGACCTGCGCGAGGTACATGGAGGCAAACTTGCCGGCGCCGATGAGGGCGAGGCGCAGCGGCCGGCCTTCGGCCAGCCGCCGGTTGAGCAGGCGATGCAGGTTCATGCGCGCATCCTCCGCGGTGGGATTCCGCAGCCCGCTCAGCGCTGCGGAACCTGGACGAAGACTTCGTCCGTCTTGATCAGTCCGAGTTCCAGGCGGGCATGTTCCTCGATCGCGTCGAAGCCGCTCTTCAGATCGCGGACCTCCGCCTCCAGCGCGGCGTTACGCCCTTCCAGCGCGTGGTTGGTCTGGCGCTGCGCCTCGAGCCTGCGCTCCGCCTCCCAGACGCGCAACATGCCGCCCTTGCCCAGCCACAGGGGGTACTGGATCGCAACGACCGCGGCCGCGAGCACGTAGGCGGACCACCTTCTCACCGCGCGCTGCCTCCCTCGGCGCGCACCTCCGGCATCCTCCGCCAGGCGGCCGCGGGCGGGCAGGCGCCGGTGACGTTCACTTGCGCAGGTTGTAGAAGGCGCCGCGGCCCGCGTAGCTCGCGCTCTCGCCGAGATCCTCCTCGATGCGCAGGAGCTGGTTGTACTTGGCGATGCGCTCCGAGCGCGACACCGACCCGGTCTTGATCTGCAGCGCGTTGAGTCCCACCGCGATGTCCGCGATGGTGCTGTCCTCGGTCTCTCCCGAGCGGTGCGAAATGACGACCGTATAGCCCGAGCGCTTCGCCAGCTCCACCGCCGCGAAGGTCTCGGTCAGCGTGCCGATCTGGTTGATCTTGATCAGGGCGGAATTCGCCACGCCCTGGACGATGCCCTCGCGCAGGATGCGCACGTTGGTGACGAAGACGTCGTCGCCCACGAGCTGCACGCGCGAGCCGAGCCGCTCGGTGAGCAGCTTCCAGCCCGCCCAGTCGCCCTCCGCCATGCCGTCCTCGATGCTCACGATCGGATAGGTGTCGACCAGCCTGGCGAGATAGTCCGCGAACTGCGCAGCGCCGAGCGTCAGGCCCTCGGCCTCCAGGCAGTAGGCTCCATCCTTGTAGAACCCGGAAGCCGCGCAATCCAGCGCCAGCAGCACGTCGCTGCCCGCCTCGTAGCCGGCCGCCTCGATCGCCTGCAGGATGAGCCGCAGCGCGTCCTCGGTGCCCGAGACGCTGGGCGCGAAGCCGCCCTCGTCGCCGACGGTGGTCGGGTAGCCCTTCTTGTCGAGCAGCTTCCTGAGCGCATGGAAGACCTCGGCGCCGCAGCGCAGCGCCTCGCGGAAGCTCTGCGCGCCCACCGGCACGATGAGGAATTCCTGGATGTCGAGATTGTTGTTGGCATGCGCGCCGCCGTTGACGACGTTCATCATCGGCACCGGCATCTGCATCGGACCCGAGCCGCCGAAATAGCGGTACAAGGGCAGGCCCGCCTCCTCGGCCGCCGCCTTGGCCGTGGCGACCGAGACCGCGAGGATCGCGTTGGCGCCCAGCCGCGACTTGTTCTCGGTGCCGTCCAGATCGATCAGGGTCTTGTCGATGAACGCCTGCTCTTCGGCATCGAGCCCGATGACGGCTTCCGAGATTTCGGTATTGACGTTCTCGACCGCGCCGAGCACGCCCTTGCCGTCGTAGCGCTGCGCGTCCCCGTCGCGCAGCTCGATCGCCTCGCGCGAGCCGGTCGAGGCGCCGGAGGGAACCGCGGCCCGCCCCATGACCCCGGATTCCAGCACGACATCGGCCTCGACCGTGGGATTGCCGCGCGAGTCCAGGACTTCGCGGGCGACGACATCGACGATTGCACTCATGGTTGTTTTCCCGAAATGAACATTTGAACTGCGCACACCGCTCGACACCCGCCGGGCGGTGCAATGATAACGGCGTTCGCTGCGTTGCGGATCATTCCTCGAAATCGCAGAACGCCAGCTCGGCGATCTCCTCCCATTGCGCGAGCACCGGCAGGTGGGCGGGATGATCGAAATAGGCCTCGAGCGCCGCGCGATCCCCGAACTGCGCGTGCAGCCCGTAGTCCCAGGCCTGCGCATCGGCGACGAGATTCCACCCGTGCTCCCAGCCTCGGATGAGCCCGATGCGCCCGGGCAGCTCATCCATCTGCGCGAGAACGCGCGCGAGACGCGCATCCTCGCGCGCCACACCGGGCCGCAGCCTGAACAGGACCAGATGATGGATCACGCGCCCTCCGCAAATCCGCGCGCCTTGACCACCCGGTCGAGCTCGCACAGCGTCTCCAGCAGCGCCTTCATCCTGCCGAGCGGCCACGAGTTCGGTCCGTCGGAGAGCGCGCGGTCCGGATCGGGATGCGTCTCCATGAACAGCCCCGAGATGCCCGCGGCCACGGCCGCTCGCGCGAGCACCGGAACGAACTCGCGCTCGCCCCCCGAAGCGCTCCCCCGGCCGCCGGGCAACTGCACCGAATGGGTGGCATCGAACACCACCGGGCAGCCGGTCTCGCGCAGGATCGCCAGGCTGCGCATGTCGGAGACGAGATTGTTGTAGCCGAAGGCGAAGCCGCGCTCGCACACCAGCACGGTGCCGGCCCCGGCCTGCTTCGCCTTGTCGACGACATTCTTCATGTCGTGCGGGGCGAGAAACTGTCCCTTCTTGATGTTGATCGGTTTGCCCGAAGTCGCGACCGCCTGGATGAAGTCGGTCTGCCGGCACAGCAGGGCGGGAGTCTGGAGCACGTCGGCCACCGCCGCCGCCGCGCCGATCTCATCCTCGCCGTGAACGTCGGTGAGCACCGGCACGCCGATCCCGCGCTTCACCTCGGCGAGGATGGCGAGCCCTTCCTCCATCCCGGGGCCGCGGAACGACGCCCCGCTGCTGCGGTTGGCCTTGTCGTAGGACGACTTGAAGATGAACGGGATGGAGATCTCCCGGCACAGATCCCGGAGCGTCCCGGCGCAGTCGAGCGCGAGCTGGCGCGATTCGATCACGCACGGGCCCGCGATCAGGAACAGCGGCCGGTCGAGCCCGACCGGAAAACCGCACAGATTCATTGCGGCTGTGCCGCGCAGGCGCTCGCGCGGCTGCCCGCGGAGACCCTCCGTTCCTCTGCGCACGCGCCGTCGGAGCCGCGACGAAGTTCACCGGCAACCGTTCGCTGGTGCTGCTCGAGGGCGGCGCGCACGAAGGCGATGAACAGCGGGTGGCCGGTGCGCGGATTCGAAGTGAACTCGGGGTGGAACTGGCAGCCGACGAACCACGGGTGATCCGGCAGTTCGATCATCTCGCACAGCGCCTTGCCCTTCGCCGAGGTGCCCGAGACGCGCAGCCCGGCCGCCTGGAGCGGTGTGACATAGACCTCATTGACCTCGTAGCGGTGGCGGTGTCGCTCGACGATGGTGTCGGCGCCGTAGATCCCGTGCGCGAGCGTACCCGGCACGAGCCTGCACGCCTGCCCGCCCAAGCGCATGGTGCCGCCCAGGTTCGACTTGGCGTCGCGCCGCTCGATCGCCCCCTCGCGGTCCAGCCACTCGGTCACCAGCGCCACGACCGGATGCGGCGTGTCGGGATCGAATTCGGTGCTGTGGGCGCCTGCCATCCCGGCCACGTTGCGCGCGAACTCGATCACCGCGAGCTGCATCCCCAGGCAGATGCCCAGATAGGGCACGCGGTGCTCGCGCGCATAACGGATCGCGGCGATCTTGCCCTCGGTGCCGCGCCGGCCGAAGCCACCCGGCACCAGGATCGCGTCCATGCCCTCGAGCGCGGCGCGGGCGCCCTCCGGCGAGCCCTCGATCGCCTCCGAGTCGAGATAGTGGATGCGGATCTTCGAGCGCGTGTGGATCCCGGCGTGGATGATCGCCTCGGTGAGCGACTTGTACGACTCGGTCAGATCGACGTACTTGCCGACGAAGGCAATATCGAGTTCGTGCTCGGGGTGGTCGAGCGCATCGACGAGCCCCTTCCAGACCGTGAGGTCGGCCGCCCGCGCGAGGATGTCGAGCTTGTGGCAGACGATCTCGTCGAGCATCTGATCGTGCAGGATGCCGGGGATCTTGTAGATCGAGTCGGAATCCTCGAGCGAAATCACGGCCTCGGCGGCGACGTTCGTGAACAACGCGATCTTGCGCCGCTCGTCCTCGGGCACCGGGCGGTCGGCGCGGCACAGCAGCACGTCGGGCTGGATGCCGATCTCGCGCAACTCCTTCACCGAGTGCTGGGTCGGCTTGGTCTTCAGCTCGCCCGCGGCCGCGATCCACGGCAGCAGCGTGAGGTGGATGAAGCAGGTGTTGCGCCGGCCCTCCTCGATGCCCATCTGGCGGATCGCCTCCAGGAAGGGCAGCGACTCGATGTCGCCCACCGTCCCGCCGACCTCGACGATGGCGAGATCCGCGCCCTCGGCGCCGCGCTTGATGTAGAGCTTGATCTCGTCGGTGATGTGGGGGATGACCTGCACCGTGCGGCCGAGGTACTCGCCGCGCCGCTCCTTGCGGATGACGGACTCGTAGATCTGGCCGGTGGTGAAGTTGTTGCGCCGGCCCATCTTGCAGCCGGTGAAGCGCTCGTAGTGGCCGAGATCGAGATCGGTCTCGGCGCCGTCCTCGGTCACGAACACCTCGCCGTGCTGGAACGGGCTCATGGTGCCCGGATCGACGTTGATGTATGGATCCAGCTTGAGATGGGTGAGCCGGATCGCGCGCGATTCGAGGATCGCCCCGAGCGACGCGGCGGCGATGCCCTTTCCGAGGGAAGAGACGACACCGCCGGTGACGAAGACGTACTTGCTCATGAGGCTGCCTTCGGAAAGCCGCATGATAGCCGAAAGCCCCCGGACCGGCGAGGCGGATCCCCGGCGCACCGGCCGCGCGGGGCACGATCACGGTGACGGCCGGCAGCCGCGTTCCTCCTCTCTGCGCCAGATCAGGCATCGATTGTTCGATGGCATGGCGCGGTCCTCGGCCAACGCCAGCCCGGCCTGGCGGGCGAGGGCATCGACGGCCTCGAAATCGCGGATTCCCTGGTGGCGGCCGCGTTCCTTCAGCCAGACATCGAAGGCCGCGTTACCCTCGCTGGTGAAGCGGCCCTCGTAGTTGAACGGACCATAGACGGCGAGCGTGGCTTGGCCGGTCATGACCTCAGGCAGGCAGGCGAACAGACGCTCGACCTCGCCCCAGCGCAGGATGTGCAGCGTGTTCGCCGTGAACACCGCGTCGTAGCGCCTCTGCGGCCAGGCCGCGTTGACATCGAGCGCAAGCGGCGCGGGCGTGTTGGGCAGAGCCGCCTCGTCCAGCCAGGCGCGGATCCCGGCCAGGTTGTCGCTGCAGTCCGAGGTCTGCCAGGTGAGGTGAGGCATCGCCGCAGCGAAAAAGATCGCGTGCTGCCCGGTGCCGCTGCCGATCTCCAGCACCTCGCGGCGGTCCACGAAATGCTTGCGCAGCGCCTCGAGAATCGGCTCGCGGTTGCGCGCGCACGACGGCGCGTCGGGTTTCTCCATGGCGGTCGGCGATGTCGGTGAGCGTTTGCGAGGTTTCCCGGTGGCCGCGCGGTCGGTGGTGTGCGCCGGGCGGCAAGCGTCGGGCCTGCGACACATTATCGCCGGTAACGCTTTTCGGGAAGGTGGCCGGATCATCGTTCCCGCCCATCGTCGGGCCGGGCTGCCTGCGCTGCGAACTCTCCCGCGGGGGAAGACACCGGCGCGAATCAGCCAGCCAAGGCAGACCCTGCCGCGCCCGTACACGGCCGAACCTGACGGGATGACGCAGGCCGTGAAAGCGAGTGAAGTCCCGCACGCGCTGGACACCGGCCCCTTGCGCTCCTAAACTGGCCCGCAGGGTGCGGATGCGCCTCCCGGATCAAAGGGGCCAGCGTCAATTTCATTGCAAATAAATGACCCGACCCTGCATCCCACTCCGACGCCGTGCGACAAGGCCGCGCAGCGCCGGTGATCTCCACGTTGGACACCCCTGATCCACGCGCACCCACGAGCATCTCATGAGGTAGGCCTTGGCGAAGCGAAGGAACAACACGCAGTCAGCCGAGACGACCGGCGCCAACGTCGGCCACGAAGCCCAGCTCTGGCAGATGGCCGACGCGCTGGGCGATAATGGGGTCAGACATCACTATGTTGCGAAGCGCGTGGGCGGGCCGAGGAAGGATGATAATGGTGTCTGACCCCATTATCCTTCCGTCGCGGCCCAGGTCAGCGAGCGGTGGTCGAAGCCATCCACGAGGGTCGGCTTCACGACCTCGAAATACGGAGACACGTCGAAGTCGCGCGGCGCGAACAGGCTGTGGTGACGGATGTGGAGGATCTCGCTCATGCAGCCGGTGCAGTCCGGATCGGTCGAGGGCACGGTCTCGACGGCCGGCAGGATCGGGTAGCGGATCGACTGGAACGCCTGCGCAATCAGCGTCGAGCAGATCGCCCGGGTCGGGTCTCCGCTGCCCAGTGCGAGCATGCGGCGCCGCCAGCGTTGCGGCACCGGCGGCATGGGCAGCAGATAGCGCGCGAGGTCGAAGGCGTTCTTGAGGTCGTAACGGTAGCCGATACGCTCGCAGGCATAGCGAACAACGCGTTCGACTTCCTCGGCAGACAGGCCGACCGGGCGGCAGATGCGCGTATGCAGTCCGTCGAACTCCGACAGCGGCACGACGCGCACGCCGTCGAGGATGTCCGCCTCGAGCAGGCACAGCGCCTCTCCGCGAGCGCTCCGCATGCCGGAGGCATTTCCTACGTACAGGGCCGCATGCGACCAGGTGGATTGGGTGAGGTATTTGATGGCGGCGCTCACCCGCGTATTTCCTTCGACCAGCAGCACGTCCGCCGGCCGCAGCGTCGCGGCGAGCCTCGCCGGGTCCGAGGGGGCGGAGGCGCTCTGGGTGTGCAACCTTCGGCTCAGATAGCGGCCGATCGCACGCCCGAGCCAGAGCTGGAAACCGTTCATGGCAACGCGCGTGGCATCACGACTCGGCCACCCTTCAGACCAGATCGACCTTTGCGGGCGAAACCACTAGGCACAAATGCCCCCCGTAGCAGACGAGGATCCGTTTCCTGCCGCTCACCGCACCCACCAGAAACCGGTTCTCCAGTTCGAGCCCGCGCTTGCGGGCGCGTGCGAGAAGCGTTTCGAAATGTGGATGCCGCAGCTTGACGAGCTTGCCCAGGTATCTTTGCAGGTTCTTCATGGCGGCGACAAGCGCACCGCATGGCATGCGATTGGCATTCGGCCGACCTCGGGTCCACCGTCGCTCGATTGCCGCGCAGCCGACATCGGCAGGCCACGCCCCGCCCTTCTGCGTGTTCCGGGTGCCCACGGTACTGCAAACGAGAGCTTCAGGTCCATCGTGTCCCCGCCGTCGCGCGTCGTGGTTCCGGCGCCCGCGGGTTTGGTCGGAACAAGCCGCCGGATTCCTACACCCGGCGGCTGACCCGCCGCATCCCGCCCATCCGGCGCCGGCGCAGGGCTCATGGCGGGCGGTGAGCGCCGGCGTGAAAGACCGCGGTCTTCGGGTTGAACGTGTACCACGCGAACCAGTAGCCGACCACGGCCGGAAGCTGTTTCCCGTCGGCGCCGTGCGCGGTCGCGCGCGAGGCGTCGCGGTCGAAGCGGATGGTGAGCACGGTGCCGCCGACCCGATCCGTCACCACGCCGGCGGTCTTGCCCAGCTCGACGAACGGATACGCCTTGGCCTCGCTGCCGATCCGCACCCCGAGAACGCGCTCCTTGGGGTGGAAACCCTCGGACCGGAATTCCACCGGAAACATGAGCCGCAGGTCGGACTCGTAGCCCGCATAGGGGTCGCGATCGTAGGAGCGCGTCTGCCCGGTATTGCGCGAGAGTACCTGTGTGGCCGGGTGGCTCTTGCGCCAGTCCGCCCAGGTGGTGTGGGTGAGCGTGCGCAGGATCAGGCGCCGCCCCTTCATCGGACCGCTGATCGCCTGGCCGAGCATCTGCGACCACAGCGACTGCGTCTGCCGGTCGTAGAGCAGGACGTCGCTGTTGTAGAGCAGCCCCGACACGCCGAAGCTCAGCACGCGTCCGTCGACGCGCGCGTCGAACGCGACTCCGGTGCCACACAGCGGGCAGTAGGTGACGACCAGGGGATCCGGTCCCGCGCTGTCGTTCACCACCTCGTGCCAGTTGAGGATGCGGATCGGATAGGCGCGCGCGACGCCGTCGCGCACGAGACCGAGCACACCGTCACCGCCTGCAAGGAACGTCGCCGACGCGGCCGGCAGGAACTCGGGCTTGTCGATGGCCGGGATGCCGTCCCTGGGCGGGCCGCCCGGATAGATCTGCTCGACCGGGATGGCCGCGCCCTTCAGGTCGAAGCCGTTCATCTCCTGCGCAGGGACCGCCAAGGAATGGCCGGCAGTCACCAGCGCGAGACCGAGAAGCAGTGGCCGGGTTCTCATCGCATTGCCTCCGTCATTGGTGAACGATCACCCCCATCGCCGGGTCGCAGTCTTTCTGCCAGGGCGCGGCCTCGATCCTGTCCCGCGCGAACGCGCGGCCGGCCTCCCAGCGCGCGTGGATGCCTTCCGGCGTGAAGTCGATGTCCTTCCTGTGGTCCTCCCCATCGAGCGGCGGCGCCCGCAGCGGAAGGAGATGGATCACCGTGCCGCAGCCATGGGCGACGAGCTTCCTGATCGCCGCGTCCGCCTTCAGCTTGTCTGGCAGCAGACGCCCCAGCTCGCGCACCACATGGCGCAGCCGGTGAATCTGTTGCTGGCGGGCAATCTGGCTGTCGGCGCGGCTGGAAAACTGGATATCCTTGCGCCGGCTCATGACCTCCTCGATGGTCTGCGGATCGTCGCCGTGCAACTGCCAGAGCTGGGCGGCGAACACCAGGGAATCGCGCCGTTCGGAATCGTCCATCACGATTTCGATCGGGGTATTGGAATGGATGCCGCCGTCCCAGTAGGGTTCCCCGTCGATGACGATCGCGGGAAAGGCGGGCGGCAGCGCACCCGAGGCCATCACGTGCTCCACCGACACGCGCTCGTCACGGCTGTCGAAGTAGCGCATGCGGCCGCTGCGCACGCTGACCGCACCCACGGTCAGGCGCACGTCCCCCGCCCCGATACGATCGGTGTCGACCAGTTCCAGCAACGTGCTGCGCAGCGGCGCGGTCGTGTAGAAACTCGCGCCGGTGACACCCAGGGGCGTGTGGTTGCCGAACCACGATCCCGGATTGGGTGCGAAGAAACCCGGCACGCCGAACGAAACGGTGCCGAGGTCGGCAAAGAGATTGCCCATGGCGAACGCCTTCAGGTGCGAGTACGGCGCAGCCCCGGCCGCCGCCCGCGTCCAGAATTCGCGCAGTCGCGGCAGGCGATCCTGCGGCGCATTGCCGGCGATGATGGCGCCGTTGATCGCGCCGATCGAGGTGCCGACCACCCAGTCCGGCTCGATCCCCGCGTCGTGCATCGCCTCATAGACGCCGGCCTGGAACGCGCCGAGCGCGCCACCGCCCTGCATGACCAGAACCACCTGCCCCGGCAGGTCTGGGCATTGTGAGGTTCGCGTCCTCGAAGCCGATGACTGCCTGACTGCCTTTCGCTGAGTGACCATTGCCCTCGCCTCGACAGGATTCATCCGCGTTGCGGCGTGAAGCGCGATCGGGATCGAACGGACGCGCTCACTGCGCGGTCCATCCGCCGTCGACCGCGAGCAGCGCGCCGGTGATCGATGCCGCAGCGTCGCTCGCGAGGAAACCGGCGAGTGCCGCGACCTGGTCGACGGTGACGAACTGACGGGTCGGTTGCGCGGCGAGCAGGACATCGCGGATCACCTGTTCCTCGGTGATGCCACGCGCCCTGGCCGTCTCCGGAACCTGCTTCTCGACCAGCGGCGTCCGGACGTAGCCGGGACAGATGGCATTCACCGTGATCCCGTGTTCCGCCACCTCCAGCGCCACCGTCCTGGTGAGCCCCGCAATGCCGTGCTTCGCCGCGACGTAGGCGCATTTGTACGGAGAGGCGACCAGCGCGTGGGCCGAGGCGATCTGGATGATGCGGCCCCATTTCTTGCGCTTCATCGGCGGCACGGCATGGCGAATGGCATGGAATGCCGCGGTCAAGTTGATCGCGATGATTGCATCCCATTTGTCGACCGGAAATTCTTCGATCGGCGCCACATGCTGGATGCCGGCGTTGTTCACCAGGATGTCCACGCTGCCGAATTCGGCCAGCACCGCCTGGAACATCGCATCGATCGCCTCCCTCTGGCCGAGGTCGGCGCCGTGGAAGCGCACCTGCACGCCGGCTTCGGCAGCGATTCGGGCGCGGATCGCCTCGATTTCTGCCGCATTGCCCATGCCGTTGAGCACGATGTCGGCGCCCGCTTTCGCGAGCGCCCGGGCGATCCCCAGACCGATGCCGCTCGTGGAACCCGTCACCACTGCCGTCCTGCCCTCCAGCGGCGTCCTTCGTAGGTCTTCCGTGTTCGTGTGTGACATTCGCTTTTCCCGGTAGATCGCGCTGCCGGACCGCCGGCCTCATCCGCTGGTTGGTCGCGCCGCCGAAGCCGCTTCTTACGCGGCACGCCGGCCGTAAGGAACGCGTCCGTGCAAGCGTCTACCGGCTCCGATCGATGCCTTGCCGATCGCTGCCGCGTACGCGGTGATCAACGGAGAGACTCAGGTGCGCGCACGCATGGAAGTTCGCTGGTGGGCCTTGAGCGCTGCGGCGCTCGTGATGGGCGGTTTGCTGTCGTGGCTCACCTGGGTGCGCAGCGAGGCGGTGCTCGATGTCGCGCGCCCGCTGGTCGATCGTGACCTGCCGGCGCTGCGGGCAATCTCGGAACTGAAAGTCGCCGCCATGGATGGCGAGCGCATCGCCCGCGAACTCTACGACACCACCGACCGTGAGCGGTTCGGCAGCCGCCACGCCGAGTTGCAGCGACGAACTGCCTCGCGCATGACCCGCCTGGACGAGGCGATCACCGATCCCGAAGGCCGCGCCCTGCTCGACGCGCTGCGCGCGCTCCAGCGCGACGGGGACCGGCTGCTCTCGGCCCTCGACCGCGAACTCGATTCCAGCCGTGTCGATATCGGCGAAGTGAGCAAATTGCTCGGCCGCATCTCGGTGAATGCGACCGAACTGACGGACCGCTTCGACGTACTCGTCGGCGGTGTGCAGACGCAGGCCGAGGAGCGCGGCGATGCGACGCGGGAGCGGCTTGCGGACATCCTGCGGCTGGTCACGCTGTTCAGTGCACTGCTGCTCGCCGCTGCCGCCGTCATCGGCTATTTCTTCGATGCCCATCTGCGCGGCATCCGCGAGCGCCAGCGTCTCGCACTGTTCCCGGAGCGCAACCCGAATCCCGTGATCAGCCTCGACGAAGGCGGCGCGCTGGCCTACGCCAATCCGGGAGCCGTGGCGATGGCGCGCAGGCTGGGCGTGCAGGGGCCGTCGGCGCTGCTGTCCGAGGACCTCGCGTCGTGGCTGGACGCGCTTCGCCGGGATGCGACCGAACGCGTACAGCGGGAATACCGCATCGCGGAGCGGGTCCTCGCCATCAGCATTCATCGCCTGGCCGATTCCGGCGCCTTCCATGTCTATCTGTCCGACGTCACCGAGCGCAGCACGGCGCAGGAACAGCTCGAATTCCAGGCGTTTCACGATGTGCTGACCCGCCTTCCCAACCGCCTCGCCTTCGAGAACCGGATCGCGGCGGCACTCGATGGCGGGCACACGGGCGCAGTGCTGTTGCTCGCTGCCGACCGCTTCCAGCCGGTGGTCGATACGCTCGGACACGCCTTCGCCGACCGCGTGCTGTGCGGCATCGCGAGGCGGATCGAGCCGCTGGCCGGAGACGATTCGATCGCCTGCTGCCTGCACCGTTTCGACGGCGAGCTGTTCGCCGCGCTGCTGCCGGTGATCGGCGCTGCGGATGAGGCCGATGCCTTTGCGGCGCGGATTACGCGGGAGATGGCCGCGCCCTTCATCATCGAGGGGCGCGAGATGTATTTCTCGTTCAGCATCGGGTTCGCGGTCTTCCCGCAGGACGGCCGGGATGTTGCCGCGCTGCTGCGCAATGCCGACACCGCGTTGCAGGGGGCCAGGCGCGCAGGCGACCATCGTGCGCTTCGCTATGCCGAGGACATGAGCGCGCGGGCGTTGGAGCGGCTCGAGACCGAACACCGGCTCAGGCGCGCTGTCGAGCGCGGGGAACTCGAACTGCGTTACCAGCCGCAGGTGGAGATCGGCAGCGGCCGCATCGCCGGCGTCGAGGCGCTGGTCTCCTGGCGGCATCCCGACAGGGGCCTGATTCCACCCTCCGACTTCATTCCGATCGCGGAGGAGAGCGGCGCCATCGTCGAGATCGGCGCCTGGGTGCTGGAGCACGCCTGTGCCCAGGCCCGCCAATGGCAGAACGTCGGCCTGCCGCCGCTCGTCATGGCGGTGAACATCTCGCCTCGCCAGTTCGCCGATCCGGAGCTGCCCAGGAGGGTGCTGCACGCACTGCGCCGCAGCGGCCTTCCCCCGGAACGGCTCGAACTGGAGGTCACCGAGGGCGCGGCGATGCACGATGTCGAGGCGGCGGTCGCCACCCTCCACGCCTTCAAGACCCTCGGCGTGCGGCTGTCGATCGACGACTTCGGCACCGGCCACTCTTCGCTCGCCTACCTCAAGCGCTTCCCCATCGACAAGCTGAAGGTCGACCAGTCGTTCGTGCGCAACATGCACGAGGATCCGAGCGACGCGGCCATCGCCCGCACCGTGATCACGCTCGGCCACAGCCTCGGGCTGACCGTCATCGCCGAGGGGGTGGAGACCGAGGCCCACCTGCGCCTGCTGCGCGACTACGGCTGCGACGAAATCCAGGGTTATTTCTTCAGCCGGCCCAGGCCCGCCTTCGAGGTGCGCGCCATGCTCGAACAGCAGCGCTCGATACGCAGTTGCGCTGCCTGAACCCCGCGCCCATGCGAACCATGGGTTACTGGCGGCGTTTCTTTCGCGCGATGAGCTCGCGCAAGATCGTCTGCAACGCCCTCAAGGTTAGTGTGGTCGTCGGCACCGCGCTCAACCTGATCAATCAGGGCGAGTACCTGATGGCCGGCCAAGGGCTGATGATGGGCAACGTGGCGCTCAACTATCTGGTGCCGTTCTGCGTCTCCGCCTGGAGCGGCGCCCGGGCGCTGCCGATCCACGAGCCGGGCAGCAGGCACGCGGACGCCCGGGAGCCGCAGCGTTGAGCGTGTTCCGCGTGGCGGGCCGCCGCGCCGCCTCTCCGGTGTAAGAACATGAAATTCCACGCGACGAAGAGGAGTGGCGGCCGCGCGAACCCCCGTTCCTGTCCAACCAACGGAGAAACTCCATGCATCTTCGCCTGACCCGTTCCCTGGTTCCGCTCCTCGCCGGGGCGTTCTTCGCCACCGCGGCCCTCGCGGTCGGCGCGCCGTTTTCGCGCACCGCATTCGATGCCACACAGCAGGCCGGCAAGCCGGTCCTGGTGGCCATCCATGCCGACTGGTGCGGAACCTGCCGCGCGCAGGAACCGGTCATCGAAGCGCTGCTAAAGTCGCCGAAATATGCCGGCTTCACGGTCTATCGGGTGGACTTCGACAGGCAGAAGGACGCGGTGCGGCGCTTCGGCGTGCAGTACCAGAGCACGCTCATCGTGTTCAAGGGCGCGCGCGAGGTCTCGCGCTCCACCGCCCAGACTGCGCCCGGGGCGATCGCCGCGCAGCTCGACAAGGCCCTCTGAGGCGGGCCGTGGAATTCGGCCTCGGAACCTACGGCATCGCGCTTGCGGCGGGCAGCCTGTCCACCCTGTCGCCGTGCGTGCTGCCACTCTTGCCGGTGCTGATCGCCACCGCGGCCACCGCCCATCGCGCCGGTCCCGCCGCGCTGGCGGCCGGGCTGACGCTCTCCTTCACCCTGCTCGGCGTGGTGCTCGCCAGCGCGGGCGCCGCCCTCGGACTGGACCAGACGATCTTCCGCAACGTCGCGGCCGTGATCCTGCTCGGGTTCGGCATCCTGCTGCTGTCGCGCGCGCTGCAGGAGCGTTTCGCGGTGGCGACCTCCGGACTCTCGGGAGCCGGAGGCGGCCTGCTGTCGCGACTCGATCTCGATGGGCTGTCCGGCCAGTTCATCCTCGGCCTGCTGCTCGGCGTGGTCTGGAGCCCGTGCGTCGGGCCGACCCTGGGCGCCACGATCACGCTGGCCAGCCAGGGCACGCATCTCGCGCAGGTCACGCTGGTGATGGCGCTCTTCGGCCTGGGAGCGGGTCTGCCGCTGCTCCTGCTGGGCTCGCTCTCCCGCGAAGCCATGCTGCGGATGCGCGGCAGGCTGCTCGCCACCGGCCAGTGGGGCAAGAAGGCACTCGGCGCGGTCATGCTGGTGCTCGGCGCCTTCATCCTCACCGGAGTGGACAAGCAGGTCGAAGCCTGGGTGCTCGATGCCGCACCGGCCTGGCTCACGGGGATCGGAACCTCGCTGTGAGCGTCCGGGGCGACGGCCCCATTTTCTGAAAAGGAGACGGCGATGCAAAGCGTAGCCTGGTCCCTGAGCCTGTTCCTGATGGCACTGATCACGGCCGCTTTCGTGATCGTGTGCCGGGGCGCCGCCGGCGAGCGCGAACTCCGCAACCCCTACCGGGGCCGTGCCGTGGTTTTCGCGCTGACACTGATCGCCGGCGTGCTCATCACCCTCACCACCCTCTCCCCGTGGCCGCTACCGGCCTACGCAGCAAATCCGGCGCCGGCAGCCAAGGTCATCGATGCCGTCGGCCATCAGTGGCGATGGGATCTCTCGGAGTCCACCGTGCCGGTCGGCAAACCGGTCGAGTTCCGGGTCACCTCGGCCGACGTCAATCACGGCTTCAGTGTCTACCGGGGGAAGACGCGGATTATCGGTCAGACCCAGGCCATGCCGGGGTTCGTCAACCGCTTGCGCCTGACCTTCGATGAACCCGGGCAATACGAAATCCTGTGCCTGGAATACTGCGGGCTGGCGCACCACGGCATGCTCGCCACGATTACCGCTGTCGCCGAGTGAGAGGGAAACGACCATGGTATCCGAGCCGAAACAAACGCCGGCGGACAGCGCCGCAACAGCGTCCGAACGTCTGGTCCTGCTGGCCTACGCGACGACCGCGATCGCGGTTTTTGCGCTGATGATGATCGTGGGCTTCCTGATGCGGTCCGCGCAGGCGACCTGGGTCGATCTGCCGGTCGATCGTTTCTACGAGCTGATGACCCTGCACGGCACCGGCATGGTCGGCACCGCGGGACTCGGCGGCGCATTCGTGATGTGGTATTTCCTGGGCCGCCATGTCCGCCTGTCGAGCAAGGTCATGCTCACCACGTTCGGGCTCTCGCTGGCCGGCGTCGTCCTCATCATCGGCGGGATTCTTCTGGGTCATTATGCCGGCGCCTGGACTTTCCTCTATCCGCTGCCCG
>Ga0210044_10002921_pt1 | contig 24827 bp, 22 predicted proteins | sample CryGey13umfilter_2_FD_183959 | JGI IMG/M metagenome (GOLD analysis project Ga0210044, IMG submission 183959) | Groundwater microbial communities from aquifer in Utah, USA - Crystal Geyser 4/9/14 3 um filter (SPAdes) (version 2) | ecosystem: Environmental > Aquatic > Deep subsurface >... | reverse complement strand
ACTATAATTCTGGCTCAATTTCGATGCCGACATAGCTCAGTTGGCTAGAGCAGCTGATTTGTAATCAGCAGGCCCGGGGTTCAAATCCTCGTGTCGGCACCATTGAAATTTGAATATTAGAAACAGTGTTAGACCAAATAATAAGATGGTGAGATAGTCAAGTGGCCAACGACGGCGGACTGTAAATCCGCTCCCTACGGGTTCAGAGGTTCGACTCCTCTTCTCACCACCACTTCAATGGCACATGCGGGCGTAGCTCAGTTGGCTAGAGCGTCAGCCTTCCAAGCTGAGGGTCGAGGGTTCGAGTCCCTTCACCCGCTCCATTGAGTATTTTGGAAGCTGAAGTACAATTTCTACCTACTTCAAACTACTATATATTATTTTATATAGCTATCTATACACCAATTACTAATATTAAGAAAAAGAATTATTCAATTATTGTTTGTCATATATACATCTGTATGCTCTCGTGGCTCAGGGGTAGAGCACTTCCTTGGTAAGGAAGAGGTCGGCGGTTCAAATCCGCTCGTGAGCTCCATTAAGTATATATATTTAATTTATTTCGTATGATTAAGCAATAATTGAATGATTTTTGGGTACAATCCCGTTTCAATTCATAAATAAAGTCGGAGGACACTATGGCAAAAGAAAAATTTGTTCGTAATAAACCACATGTTAACATCGGAACTATTGGACACGTTGACCACGGTAAAACAACACTAACAGCAGCTATTACTGCAGTACTGGCGGTAACTAACGGCGCAGAGCTTATGGATTACGATGCAATCGATAATGCTCCTGAAGAAAGAGAGCGTGGTATTACTATCGCTACTTCACATGTTGAGTACGAAACAGACGCTCGTCACTATGCACACGTAGACTGCCCAGGTCACGCGGATTATGTTAAAAACATGATTACTGGTGCTGCTCAAATGGACGGTGCTATTTTAGTTGTTTCTGCAGCTGATGGCCCAATGCCACAAACTCGTGAGCATATTCTTCTATCTAAGCAAATTGGTGTTCCTGCGCTAGTTGTTTTTATGAACAAAGAAGATATGGTTGACGATGAAGAACTTCTTGAATTAGTTGAGATGGAAATTCGTGAACTTTTGGATATGTATGATTTTCCAGGTGATGATACTCCAATTACTACTGGTTCTGCAACTTTGGCTCTTGCTGAAGCAAAAACTGGTACTCTTGGGCCATGGTCTGCTAAGGTTCAAAAGCTAATGGCTACAGTAGATGAGTTTATTCCTGAACCAGTTCGTGAAACTGATAAAGATTTTCTAATGCCTGTTGAAGATGTTTTCTCAATTGGTGGTCGCGGAACAGTCGTAACAGGTCGTATTGAGCGTGGAACTGTTAAGATTGCTGATAAAATTCAGATTGTTGGTATTAGAGATACTCAAGAAACTACTGTAACAGGTATTGAGATGTTCCATAAAGAGATGACAGTTGGTCTTGCTGGCGACAACTGTGGTGTCCTAGTTCGTGGTATCGGTAAAGATGATGTTGAACGTGGTCAAGTACTTTGTAAGCCGGGTACTATTACTCCTCATACAAAGTTTACTGCTGAGATTTATGTATTAAGTAAAGATGAGGGTGGACGTCATACTCCATTCTTTACAAACTATCGTCCACAATTCTATGTACGTACAACAGATGTTACAGGTGCAATTATTTTACCAGAAGGTGTTGAGATGGTTATGCCAGGTGATAATGTAAGTATTACTGTAGAATTAATTCATCCAATCGCTATGGAAAAAGGTACTAAGTTCGCAATCCGTGAGGGTGGAAGAACTGTTGGTGCCGGTGTTGTAGCTGAGATTCTTGCATAATTCGCTTTTGCGAATTATCATTAACTCTATAAAAGGTAAATTGACATGAGAGAAACAATACATTTAGGATGTGAGAAGTGTACTCGTCGTAACTATCACACTACTAAAAACAAAAAAACTCATACTGAAAAATTTTCAGTAAGTAAATATTGTAAATTTTGTCGTGAGCATACTGTTCACAAAGAGATGAAATTATAATATAATTTTAAACTAACCTTTGGGTTGGTTTTTTTAGGCGTATAGCTCCAATGGTAGAGCACCGGATTCCAAATCCGGGTGCTGGGAGTTCGAGTCTCTCTACGCCTGCCACATTAATTATAAATAAAGCTAAAGAGCTTTATTTATAATTAATGCAGTTTTGGGAAAGAAATAATGAATTTGAATACACATATTAGAAATGCAAAAATAGAATTAACTAAGGTTATCTTTCCGACTAAGGGTCAGGTTAAACAAGCTTATATATCAGTTGTGATTGTTGTTGCTGTAATTGCTGCATTTTTGGCTTTAATTGATTTGCTCATGTCATCTGTTATGTCAGCAATTTTAGGTTAAGGAGTTTATATGGCACATCAATGGTACTCCATTCAGACCTACGGAAATGAAAGAGTTGTTCGTTTAGCTATTTTAAATATGATAGAAGAGATGGGCTTACAAGATTTTATTGAAGAAGTAATAGTCCCTACAGAAGACGTTATAGAAGTAAAAGATGGCAAAAAAAAGATTACTGAAAGATCTCTTTATTCAGGGTATGTGTTTGCCAAATTAGAATTAAATACTGAAATACAGCATTTGATTCAATCATTACCAAAAGTTTCCGGGTTTATAGGTGAGGCAAATACGCCTACTCCGCTGAGCGAGCATGATATAAACGTAATTTTAGATCGTGTCAATAATCGTGCAGCACCTAAGCCAAAAGTGTTTTTTGATAGTGGCGAAACTGTTCGCATTGTAGATGGACCATTTGCAAACTTTACTGCAACGGTTGATGAATATGACCTAGAACACGGGACACTAAAACTCAATGTATCAATCTTTGGTAGAGCAACACCTGTGGATATTTCATATACACAAGTAGAAAAAATAATTTAGTAATTAACGCTACGCTAACCTTAGATTTCAAATAGAATTTTAATGTTAGCGTAGCCTAGCTATACTATTAAGCGACAAGTTGCGTGAGTTTTTTGATGAAAACATGTGGCAGATACCACATGTTTATAGTTGTAAAATTTAGCGTTAGCGTAATAATTCAGGCGTGCTCGGATTATGTATTATTAATAAAAAAAGGAAATATAATGGCAAAAAAAGTTGCAAGCTATATTAAGCTACAAATACAAGCTGGTGCTGCTAACCCAGCTCCACCAGTTGGACCAGCACTAGGACAACGTGGTGTTAACATCATGGAATTCTGTAAGGCGTTCAATGAAAAAACAAAAACTCATATGGGATTTAAAGTTCCTGTAATAATCACAGTTTACAGTGACAAAAGTTTTTCTTTTATAACAAAACAACCACCAGCATCTGCTCTTTTAATGAAAGCAGCCGGACTGAAAAAAGGTACTGACAATCCTCTTAAAAATAAAGTTGGAAAAATCACTCGTGCTCAATTAATGGAAATAGTTACTCAAAAAATGCAAGATTTAAACACAGACAATATTGAAATGGCTGCTAATACTATATCTGGCTCAGCTCGTTCAATTGGCATAGAGATAGTAGACTAGTATTTTAAAATATAATCACAGACCACAGTGATTTAAAATTGTGCGGCAGAATTTATAGGAGATTTGAAAATGAGTAAAAGGTACAAACAATTAATAGAAAAATTTGATAATGCAAAAGCATATAATGTTCAAGAGGCAACTGCTACTATTAAAGATTTAAAAAGCGCAAAATTTGATGAAACAGTTGAAATTGCAATGAATTTGAATGTTGATCCAAGACATGCAGACCAAATGGTTCGTGGTGCAGTAATTTTACCACATGGTACAGGTAAAACAGTTCGTGTTGCAGTATTTGCTAAAGGTGTAAAAGCTGATGAAGCTAAAGCTGCCGGTGCTGATATTGTTGGAACTGATGATTTAGTACAACAAATTAAAGATGGAATCTTCAACTTTGATGTAGTTGTTGCTGCACCAGACTGTATGGGACTTGTTGGTCAAATTGGTCGTATTCTAGGGCCAAAAGGTTTAATGCCTAACCCTAAAACTGGTACAGTTACTCCAGATGTTGCTACTGCTGTTAAAAATGTCAAAGGTGGACAAGTAACTTTCCGTGTTGATAAAAAAGGTAACATTCATGCTGGAATAGGTAAAGTTAGTTTTGATACAGACAAAATTGTTGAAAATTTAAACTCTTTTGTGGCTGCTATAAACAAGCAAAAACCAGCATCTGCTAAAGGTCGCTACATTAAAAATGCTGCACTTTCACTTACGATGAGTCCCGGTGTTAAACTTGATGTTATGGCATTAATGGACATTAAATAATTTTTAAATTCATCAAGATTTCTTGGTGAATTAATGTATTGAAATTTTTACTTTAATATAGAACTATATTAAAGTAAAGATTTTTACTAAAATAAAAATCTGAATTATTTGGACTAAAGATAGTAGGGGTATCTGCCGAGTTGGCAGTTAGCTTAATTGGACTTTCCCTCCCCGCTTGAAGTTATGTCTAGAAAGGAGAAAGATATGCTTAAATCTAAAAAAGCTGAAGTAATTAATCTATTAACTACTTCATTTGCTAATACAACTGCAGTTGTAATATGTGACTACAAAGGTTTGACAGTAAGTAAACTTGAAGAGTTACGTCAATCTGCTAAAGCAAAGGACACAAGTGTTCAGGTTGTAAAAAATACATTAGCAGCTATCGCATTGAATAATGCTGGTATGAGTGGTGTTGAGATTAAAGATACAAATATTTTTATTTGGTCTGATGATGTTATTAGTGCTGCTAAAATAGCTACTGATTTTGCAAAAACGAATGAAAAATTTGTACTTAAAGCCGGTTACTTAGATAAAGAACCTGCAGACATAGCTAAAATTGAAGCCTTCGCAAAACTTCCAAATCGTGAAGAACTTCTTGGCATGCTTGCTGCTACTTGGATGGCTCCAATCACTTGTATGGCTGTTGGAATCGATGCTTTAAGAATAAAACGAGAAGAAGAAGCTTAGTTTTTTCTTCTTGTGAGAGTGAATAATTTAACAAAAAATAAAATGATATAAAAGGAGCTAGAAATGGCTGTAACTAAAGAAGACGTATTAGAATTTATCTCAGGACTTTCTGTATTAGAACTTTCTGTATTAGTAAAAGAGTTTGAAGAAAAATTTGGTGTATCTGCTCAGCCTATAGCTGTTGCTGGTGGCGCTGTTGCCGGTGGCGAAGCTGCTGTTGAACAAACTGAGTTCAATGTTATTTTAACTGATGCCGGTGCTAAGAAAATCGCTGTTATCAAAGCTGTTCGTGCACTTACTGGACTTGGTCTAAAAGAAGCGAAAGATGCAACTGAAGCATTACCTTCAACAATCAAAGATGGTGTTGATAAAGAGACTGCTGAAGCAGCAAAAAAAGAGCTTGAAGAAGCTGGTGCAACTGTAGAAATTAAGTAATTTCTACACTTAAGTATTACATAGAAAAATATTTTTTCTATGTAATACTTGATTTTCTGGGCGCTTTTACGATGTGATTCTGGTCACGCCGTAAAAGTGCCCTTATGTCGTTTATAAGCACTATATTATAAACCTATCTAGAGACGTCTAGATATGATACTCTTAATCGCAATAAGATTAAGCCCTAACAAACAACTTATCGAGGTAGCCTATGTTAAACACTTTATACTCCGGAAACCGTCTTCGTGTAGACTTCTCTAAAACCCCTCAACAAATTGAAGTACCAAACCTATTACAAGTACAGCAAAGTTCATATAATAACTTTTTAATGCTTGATGATAAAGATAGAACTGCAAGTGGCATTGAAAATGTATTTGAATCAGTTTTTCCTATTCATGATGTTCAAAACAGATTAACTATTGAATATTTAGGAAGTGAAGTAGGACGACCAAAATACACAGTTAGAGAATGTATGGAACGTGGTCTTACTTACGCTGTATCACTAAGAATGAAGACTCGTCTTGTAATTTGGGATAGAGATGAAAACACAAAAGAAAAACTTGGTGTTAAAGATATAAAAGAACAAAGCATATTTGTTCGAGATATTCCTTTAATGACAGAGAGAACTTCTTTTATTATTAATGGTGTTGAAAGAGTTGTTGTAAACCAACTTCATAGATCTCCAGGTGTTATCTTTAAAGAAGAAGAGTCAACAACAGCTGGCAATAAACTTATTTATACCGGTCAAATTATTCCTGATCGTGGTTCTTGGTTATATTTTGAATATGATCCAAAAGATATTCTATATATGAGAATTAATAAACGTCGTAAAGTTCCTGTAACTATTATGTTTCGTGCATTAGGTTACTCTAAACAAGATATCTTAAAACTGTTTTACCCAATTCAAAAAATTAGTATTTTTGACAATAAATTTTCTATGGCGTTTAATCCAAGTAATTATTCGTCACGACTAACTTATGATTTAGTTAATATGCAAGGTGAAGTATTACTTGCTTCTGGCAAAAGACTTTCTTCTAAAAAAGCACAGAAGTTTGTTGATGATGGATTAAAAATTGTTGAATATCCATTAGAGGTATTACTTGACCGTTACCTTGCAGAGGCAATTATTGACCCTGAAACCGGTGAAATACTTTTTGATACAATGACACGTATAGATGAAGTTAAGCTGAGAAAGATGACTGAGATTGGTGTTACATCTTTTAAAATTGCTAATGACTTGGCTGAAGGTGTTGATAGTTCAATTATTAATGCATTTAATGCTGATACTGATTCATTGAAATTACTTAAACAGACAGAAGATATTGAAGATGAAAATGATCTTTCTGCAATACGTATTTATAAAGTAATGAGACCGGGTGAACCGGTGACTAAAGATGCTGCTAAAGCATTTGTTAACCAGTTATTCTTTGATCCTGAGAGATATGATTTGACTAAAGTTGGTCGTATGAAGATGAATCATAAGCTTGGACTTAATATTCCTGAATATGTGACAGTTTTAACACATGAAGATATTATTAATTCTGTTAAATACGTTATTAAAGTTAAAAATGGTCAAGGTCATATCGATGATAGAGATCACTTAGGTAATCGTCGTATTCGTTCAATTGGCGAGCTTTTAGGAAATGAATTGCATAACGGTCTTATTAAGATGCAAAAAGCTATTCGTGACAAACTTGCTACCATGAGCGGTCCAATGTCTGAGTTGATGCCACATGATCTAATTAATTCAAAAATGATTACATCAACAATTATGGAATTTTTTTCCGGTGGACAACTTTCTCAGTTTATGGATCAAACGAACCCACTCTCTGAAGTTACGCATAAACGTCGTTTATCTGCACTAGGTGAAGGTGGACTTGTAAAAGAGAGAGCGGGCTTTGAAGTACGTGACGTTCACCCTACACATTACGGCCGTATTTGTCCAATTGAGACCCCGGAGGGACAAAATATCGGTCTTATAAATACTCTTGCTACTTACTCTAAAGTTAATGAGCATGGATTTATTGAAGCGCCTTATAAAGTAATGAAAGACGGAAAAATAACTTCCAATGTTATATATTTAACTGCAACACAAGAAGAGGGTAAGAAGATTGCCGCAGCTTCTAACAAATTAGACGAAAATGGTCAACTTATTGAAGGTATTATTTCTGTAAGACAAGATGGCGAAATATTAATGGGTAAACCAACTGAATGTGAGTATGCTGATTTATCTTCTCATATGGTTGTTGGTGTAGCAGCTTCACTAATTCCATTCTTGGAACATAATGATGCCAATCGAGCTCTAATGGGCTCTAACATGCAACGTCAAGCAGTACCTCTTTTAAGACCATTGTCACCAATGGTTGGTACAGGTGTTGAAAAACTTGTAGCTCGTGATTCATGGGAGTGTGTAAAAGCTAAACGCTCCGGTGTAGTAGAAAAAGTAGATGGAAGACATATCTATATTATGGGTGAAGAAGATGGAGAGATTTATATAGATTATTATCCATTACAAAAAAATCTTCGTACAAATCAAAATACGTCCTTCTCACAAAAACCAATTGTTAATATTGGGGATGTTATAAGTAAAAATCAAGTAATTGCAGATGGTCCTAATATGGACCAAGGAGAACTTGCGCTTGGTGTTAACGCGATGGTTGCGTTTATGCCTTGGAATGGGTACAACTTTGAGGATGCTATAGTAATTTCAGAGAGACTAATTCGTAAAGACGCTTTTACTTCCGTTCATATTTATGAAAAAGAAGTTGAAGCAAGAGAGCTCAAGCATGGTGTTGAAGAGATCACTCGAGACATTCCCAATGTAAGAGATGATGAATTAGCTCACCTTGATGAAAGCGGTATTGTTAAAATAGGTACTAGTATTTCTGGTGGAATGATATTAGTAGGTAAAGTTTCTCCTAAGGGTGAAGTGAAACCAACTCCAGAAGAGAGACTTTTACGTGCTATATTTGGCGAAAAAGCTGGCCATGTAATTAACAAATCACTCTACTGTCCTCCAAGTATGGAAGGTATTATTGTTGATGTCAAAATTTTTACAAAAAAAGGCTATGACAAAGACCCACGTGCATTAGAGCTTGAGAAAGAAGAACGTGATTATTTAGAAAGAGAGCATTATGACCGTCTCCTTATGATAGATAAAGAAGAGATGCTTAGAATTACTCAACTTTTGACAAAAGAGGCTTTAATAGCTGATATTAAAATTGCTTCAACAGAATATAAGTCAGGTGATACTATTGATGGTAAAGATTTAGTTGAAGTAAATCGTTTTGCAATGAATGCTATTGTTAAATCCTTTAGTGAAGAGATTCAATCTGAGTATACAAAAACTAAAAATTATTTTCAAAAACAAAAAAGAGTTTTCCGTGATGAACACGAAGAAAAACTTACAATTTTAGAAAAAGATGACATTCTGCCAAACGGTGTTGTTAAATATGTAAAAGTATATATTGCTACGAAGCGTCAACTAAAAGTTGGTGATAAAATGGCTGGTCGTCACGGTAATAAAGGTATTGTCTCTATTATAGTTCCTGAAGTTGATATGCCATATATGGAAGACGGAAGAAGTGTAGATGTATGTTTAAATCCGCTTGGTGTTCCATCACGTATGAATATCGGTCAGGTTTTAGAGATGCACCTTGGTATGGCCGGTCGTGAACTTGGTAATCAAATACAAGAGCAGTTCGATACAAAACAAAAAGATTTTATACAAAATCTAAGAGAAAAAATGATTACTATTTCAGATGTTGCAGGAATGATGAATGCAGTTAAAGTTATAGGCGAAATGAGTGATGAGAAATTTTTGAAATATGCTAGAGATTGGGCAAAAGGCGGTGTTAAATTTGCTACTCCAATATTTGAGGGTGTAAATGCTGTTGAATTTGCTAAACTATTTGAATTAGCAAAAATGGATATGGATGGAAAGGTGGTGCTTTACAACGGTTTAACAGGAGATAAGATAAAAGAGCGTGTTAATGTTGGTTATATGTACATCCTTAAACTTCATCACCTTGTTGATGAGAAAATTCATGCCCGTTCAACTGGACCATACTCTCTTGTAACGCAACAACCGGTTGGTGGTAAAGCACTGTTCGGTGGACAAAGATTTGGAGAAATGGAAGTTTGGGCTCTTGAAGCGTATGGCGCAAGTGCTGTTCTTAAAGAGATGCTCACTATCAAATCAGATGATGTTGATGGGCGTGTCCGTGCATATAAAGCAATTACAAAAGGTGAATTAGTTCCAGCTTCTGGTATACCGGAGACACTATTTGTATTAACTAAAGAGCTCCAAGCATTGGCTCTTGATGTAGAGATATTTGACGAGGTTGAAGACGATGAGTAAATTAGTACCAATACAAGTAACGGAAGACAATAGACCAAAAGACATTAAGCAGATTCAATTTCGTCTTGCTTCTCCGGAAAAAGTTCTTTCTTGGAGTCATGGCGAAGTTAAAAAGCCAGAAACTATAAACTACCGTACACTAAAGCCTGAGCGTGACGGTCTTTTTTGTGCAAAGATTTTTGGTCCAGTTCGTGACTATGAATGTCTTTGTGGCAAATATAAAAAGATGCGCTATAAGGGTGTAGTTTGTGAAAAATGTGGTGTTGAAGTTACAAGTACTAAAGTTCGTCGTATTCGTATGGGACATATTGACTTAGTTACTCCAGTTGCACACATTTGGTATGTTAGTTCATTACCTTCACGTATTGGTACCCTTTTAGGCATCAAGATGAAAGATCTTGAACGTGTTCTTTACTACGAAGCATATATTGTTGAATCTGGAGGAGAGGCATATTATGATGCTGAAGCAAAAACACCGGTACTGCAATACGATGTTTTAAATGAAGAACAATACCGTACTTTAATTTTAAGATTTGGGGAGTTAGGCTTTAAAGCTCGCATGGGTGGAGAAGTTGTTCGTGATCTATTAGACTCTATAGATTTAGTTGATCTCTTTACAAATCTTAAAGAGGCTATTGAACTTACAAACTCTGAAGCTAAACGAAAAACTATTGCTAAAAGACTTAAAGTAATTGAATCATTTTTGAATTCAGGAAATAATCCTGCATGGATGATGCTTACAGTACTGCCGGTTCTTCCTCCAGACTTAAGACCTCTAGTATCACTAGATGGCGGTAAATTTGCGGTTTCTGATGTGAATGACTTATATCGTCGCGTTATTAACCGTAACCAAAGACTTAAGCGTTTAGTTGAACTTGAGGCTCCGGAAATCATCGTTAGAAATGAAAAACGTATGCTTCAAGAGTCTGTTGATGCTCTTTTTGACAACGGTCGTCGTGCGAATGCAGTAAAAGGTGCTAACAAGCGTCCTCTAAAATCATTAAGTGAAATCATTAAAGGTAAACAGGGGCGTTTCCGCCAAAATTTACTTGGAAAGCGTGTTGACTTTTCTGGACGTTCAGTAATTGTTGTTGGACCATCTCTTCGTATGGATCAATGTGGTTTGCCTAAAAAAATGGCTTTAGAGCTATTTAAGCCACATTTGATTGCTAAACTTGAAGATAAAGGGTACGCAACAACTGTTAAAGCTGCCAAAAATATGATTGAAGCTGCAACAAATGAAGTTTGGGAGTGTTTAGCAGAGATAGTTGATGGATATCCGATTCTTCTTAACCGTGCACCAACACTGCATAAGCTCTCTATTCAAGCATTCCACCCTAAGCTGATTGATGGTAAAGCTATTCAGTTACATCCATTAGTTTGTGCTGCATTTAATGCCGACTTTGACGGTGATCAGATGGCTGTTCATATTCCTTTAAGTTCTGCTGCAATTGCTGAGGCAAAAGTATTGATGCTAGCGTCAATGAATATATTACTTCCAGCATCAGGTAAAGCTATTGCTACTCCATCTCAGGATATGGTACTAGGTATTTATTATATTACTTTAGAAAAAAATGGTGTTAAAGGTTCTAACAAACTTTTTGCAAATGTTGATGAAGTAAGAATTGCTATAGAGCATGAAGCGCTAGATATACATGCAAAAATTAGAACTCGTGTTGATGGACGTATAATCCATACAACAGCTGGACGTATGCTTCTTAAAGACATATTGCCTTCTTTTGTTCCTATAGAAGTATGGAACAGAGTTATGAAGAAAAAATATATCAATGAAGCTGTTGATTATGTTCAAAAACACGGTGGTATTGGTGTAACAGCAAGATTTTTGGATGATTTGAAAGACTTAGGTTTTAAGCATGCTACAGAGTCAGGGGTATCTATATCTATCGCAGATATTATTATCCCTGAAACAAAGGCAGCTAAAATTGCTGATTCTAAGAGCCGAGTACTTGAAATTCAAAAACAATACGAAGCCGGTCTATTAACGGAACAAGAAAGATACAATAAAATTATTGATGTTTGGACTGATACTAATAATACTCTTGCGACTCAGATGATGGATTTAGTTCAGAGTGATAAAGCTGGATTTAACTCTATCCATATGATGGCTGATTCCGGCGCTCGTGGTTCTGCCGCACAAATCCGTCAGTTAGCTGGTATGCGTGGTCTTATGGCTAAGCCAAGTGGTGAAATTATTGAAACTCCTATTATCTCTAACTTTAAAGAGGGTCTAAACGTAATTGAGTACTTTATTTCAACCCACGGTGCTAGAAAAGGTCTTGCCGACACCGCACTCAAAACTGCAAATGCCGGTTATTTAACTCGTAAACTTGTTGATGTTGCTCAAAATGTTAAAGTTGTTGAGCATGATTGCCATACTCATGAGGGAATTGAAATTTCAGATATTAGTGATCAAAATACATTAATAGAATCTTTAGAAGACAGACTTAATGGCAGAGTACTATCCGATGATATTATAGACCCTATCAGTAATGAGATTCTTTTTGCTGAGGGAACTCTTCTTGATGAAGTGAGTGCCAAAGTAATTGCAGAAGCTGGAATTAAAACGGCACACATTAGAACGCCTACAACTTGTAAGAGCCAAGATGGAATCTGTGCACTATGTTATGGCGTAAATCTTGCTACCGGTCATATAGTTCGCACAGGTGAAGCTGTCGGTATTGTTGCTGCTCAGTCAATCGGTGAGCCGGGTACACAGCTTACCCTTAGAACATTCCACGTTGGTGGAACAGCCTCTTCAACTGCTCAAGAGAGACAAGTTGTAGCTGAGAAAGAAGGTTTTATACGTTACTATAACCTTAAAACTTATGCTTCTAAAGATGGTAAAAATATAGTTGCAAACCGTAGAAATGCTGCTGTATTATTGGTTGAACCTAAAATCAAAGCACCATTTGATGGAAAAATTGAAATACAAACCATTCATGATGAAGTAATTGTAAGTGTTGTTTCTGAAAATGAGACAGTGCGCTATTCGCTTCGTAAAATTGAAATTGCTAAGCCAAATGAGCTGGCTGGTGTTGGCGGACAAATTGAAGGTAAATACTACTTTCCATATGAAGATGGGTTGCAAGTAAAAGAACACGAGTCTATTGTTGAAACTATTAAAGACGGCTGGAATGTTCCAAGTCGTATCCCTTATGCATCTGAACTTTTAGTTGCTAATGGTGCTCCTGTTACACAAAAGATTTTGGCTAAAGAGAACGGTATAGTTAAGTACTTTATTCTTAAAGGTGATTACTTAGAAAGATTTGAAGGACTAAAATCCGGATATGAAGTTGTTGAAAAAGGTCTGTTTGCAGCTGTTATAGATACCAATAACCGTGAAGCGGTGAGACATTATATAGCACGCGGTTCTGTAATCGTTGCCGATGATAATGAGAGTGTTGATGTAAAAACACTTATTGCTAAGCCGTCTTCTGATGAGTCTGTTGTTATTGCTGAATGGGATCCCTATTCTAACCCAGTTATTACAGAAGCGAATGGTACAGTACAATATGAAGATATTATAATTGGTACTACGGCAACGGAACAGTTTGACGAGCTTACGGGTAAAACTCGTTTAATGATTAATGACCATGTTCCAGCTGAGTATAAACCAACCATAGTTTTAGCAACCGAAAACGGAGAATTATTAAGATATCAAATTGATCCTAAGTCATCTCTGTTTGTTGCTGATGGCGGAAAAGTTAAAGTTGCGGATATTATTGCTAAAACACCTAAAGCACTTCAAAAGTCAAGCGATATCACAGGGGGTCTTCCTCGTGTATCTGAACTTTTTGAGGGTCGTCGTCCAAAAGCTACTGCATTAATCTCAGAGATTGATGGAACGGTAAGCTTCGGCAAACTGCTCCGCGGTAAAATAAGAATTGTTGTTTCTTCTGAGAACGGAATTATTAAAGATTATTTTGTTGATAAATCTCATGTTCCTGTTGTAAGTGCAGGTGACTTTGTTCACTCTGGTGAGCGATTAACAAGTGGTATTATTTCATCCCATGAACTTCTACGTATCATGGGGGTTAAGGCACTTTATAACTACCTAGTAAGTGAAGTACAGCAAGTATACCGTTCACAAGGTGTTAATATTGCAGATAAACATATTGAAGTTATATTTACTCAAATGTTAAGACAGATTAAAATTGTTAAATCCGGAGACACTAAATTTATTCAAGGTGATTTAATTTCTAAAGCTAAATTCGCACAAGAAAATGAAAAAATCATCCGTCTTGGCGGTCGTCCAGCACTTGCTGAACCATTCTTGGTCGGTATCACAAGAGCTGCCGTAAGTGCTGATAGTATTATTTCAGCTGCATCATTCCAAGATACAACAAAAGTATTGACAGAAGCGGCAGTATCGGCAAAAGTAGATGATTTAAATAATCTAAAAGAAAATGTAATCATTGGTCGTACTATTCCTGTTGGAACCGGTATATATAAAAATCAAGAAATTATGTTTAAGAGTGATGAGAATTAATCTTTAACTCTTTTCATCTTGGCATGTGGAAATTTCCACATGCCAAGATCACAACTAATCTACAAAACTTCCCACTAAAAATTATAAACATTAATTCAGACTTAAAATAAGCTAACTTTAATTACAGTTTATGTATTATCACGTGTCTATAATTCTCTAAACAATTAGGGAATTAAATTCTACTGGAAATTTATGTAAAAGGAATTGTATGCCTACAATCAATCAATTGATTCGTAATGAGCGTAAACGTGTGGTTAAGAAATCTAAATCACCGGCTCTAGTTTCATGTCCACAGCGTCGTGGTGTATGTACTCGTGTTTATACGACTACACCAAAAAAACCTAACTCGGCTTTAAGAAAAGTTGCTAAGGTTCGTTTAACTTCTGGTTTTGAAGTTATTTCTTATATCGGTGGAGAGGGTCATAACCTTCAAGAGCACTCGATAGTTCTAGTTCGTGGCGGTCGTATTAAAGATTTACCTGGTGTTAAGTATCATATCGTTCGTGGTGCTTTAGATACTGCAGGTGTTGCTAATCGTACTGTTGCTCGTTCTAAATACGGAACTAAAAAAGCAAAAGTTAAAAAATAGTCACAACTATTTTTTAAACAACAAGTTCAATAGCTACAGGATAAATTTTAAGTAATTTATTTTGAGTAAATTTGAAAAAATTGAAGAATAAGGAAATTCTATGAGAAGAAGAACTGCCCCCGTTCGTGAAATTATGCCAGATCCAGTTTATGGAAGCAAAGTTTTAACGAAATTTATAAATAAAATTATGTATGATGGTAAAAAATCTACAGCAGAAAAAATCATTTACAGTGCAATGGATATCATTAGCTCTCGCGGTGAAAAAAATGGTATAGATACATTTAATCAAGCTATTGATAATATTAAACCAATTATTGAAGTAAAAAGTCGCCGTGTTGGTGGTGCTACTTACCAAGTTCCAGTAGAAGTGCGCCCTGTACGTCAACTTTCATTAGCTATCAGATGGTTAATTGACTCTTCTCGCAAGAGAAACGAAAGAACAATGGCTGAGAGATTAGCTAACGAATTAATGGATGCATCATCAGACAAAGGAAATGCATTTAAGAAAAAAGAAGATACTTATAGAATGGCTGAAGCAAATAAAGCATTTGCTCACTATCGCTGGTAACTATAATTTTTACATGCAAAGGGAAGTAATTCCCTTTGCTACGTTAACACTTGGTTTTGCTCAACGCAAAGCTCAAGTTTGCTTGCAAACTTTTGTGTTGACATTTACTAAAGATTTTAAACCTCTTTTGTAAGTAAATAGATTTTATTTATAAAAGAGGTTATCTCTCAACTAATTAAACAAGGTACTAAACATGGCAAGAAGTCACAAACTAGAAGACGTAAGAAATATCGGTATTGCTGCGCACATTGATGCAGGTAAAACTACAGCAACAGAAAGAATTTTATTCTATACAGGGCGTGAGCATAAAATAGGTGAAGTTCATAACGGTGCTGCTACTATGGACTGGATGGAACAAGAGCAAGAAAGAGGTATCACTATTACTTCTGCTGCAACTACTTGTGAGTGGGACGGCAAGCAGATAAATATTATCGATACTCCGGGTCACGTTGATTTTACTATTGAAGTTGAGCGTTCTATGCGTGTTCTTGATGGTGCTGTTTCAGTATTTTGTGCTGTTGGTGGTGTTCAGCCCCAATCAGAGACTGTTTGGAGACAAAGAAATCGTTATAAAGTTCCATCAGTTGTTTTTGTAAATAAGATGGATAGAACAGGTGCAGACTTTTATGAAGTTGAGCGTCAAATTCGTGACCGTCTAAAAGGTAATCCGGTTCCAATACAAATACCAATTGGTGCTGAAGAAAAATTTGACGGCATTATTGATCTTGTTCAGATGAAAGCAATTATTTGGGATAAAGATGCGGAGATGGGTTCTAACTACCATATTGAAGATATTCCTGCTGATTTACAAGGTAAAGCTGAAGAATATAGAGAAAAAATGCTTGAGTCTATTTCTGAAGTTGATGGTAATGAAGGGTTTGCAGAAAGATTTTTAGAAGGTAAAGAGATTTCTCAAGAAGAAATTTCAGCAGCTATTAAAGCCGCTACTCTTGGTATGGCAATTGTTCCTATGACTTGCGGGACTGCGTTTAAAAACAAAGGTATTCAAACTTTGCTTGATGCAGTTGTTGCATACCTTCCAGCTCCAACAGAGTGTGCACCGATTACTGGTACTATGATGGATGATGAAGAAGTTCACGTAGCAGTTCCATCTAGCGATGATGGTGATTTTGCGGCATTGGCGTTTAAAATCATGACAGATCCATTTGTTGGAGTATTAACTTTTATCCGTGTTTATCGTGGTTCATTAGAGTCAGGTTCATTCGTTCATAATACTACCAAAGATAAAAAAGAGAGAATCGGTCGTATCGTAAAAATGCATGCTATCAAGCGTGAAGAAGTGAAAGAAATTTACGCCGGTGAAATTGGCGCAGTTGTTGGTCTTAAAGCGACTACCACCGGAGATACTTTAGTTATTGGTGAAAAAGTTGTTTTAGAGAGAATGGACTTTCCGGAACCGGTTATCTCTGTTGCGGTTGAGCCAAAAACTAAAGTCGACCAAGAAAAAATGGGTATCGCTCTTAATAAATTAGCTGCGGAAGATCCATCTTTTAGAGTAGCTACAGATGAAGAGACTGGTCAAACTATTATTTCAGGAATGGGCGAGTTACACCTTGAAATTCTTGTTGATAGAATGAGAAGAGAATTCTCTGTTGAAGCTGAAGTTGGTGCTCCACAAGTTTCATATAGAGAGTCTATTAAAGATAAAGTTAATCAAGAGCACAAATATGCGAAACAATCAGGTGGTCGTGGTGCATTTGGACACGTATATCTTACAGTTTCTCCTGGTGAAGCTGGTACTGGTTTTGTATTTCATAATGAAATAAAAGGTGGAGCTGTTCCTAAAGAGTATATTCCTGCAGTTGAAAAAGGTTGTAGAGAGTCTATGTCTAACGGTGTTCTAGCCGGTTACCCTATGGAAGATGTTGATGTTGTTCTTTATGATGGTTCATACCATGATGTTGACTCGAATGAAATGGCATTTAAACTTGCCGCTTCAATGGGATTTAAAGAGGCTTGTAGAAAAGCTAGACCTTCAATCTTAGAACCAATGATGAAAGTTGAAGTTGAAGTTCCTGAGGATTATATGGGTGACGTTATTGGTGACCTTAACCGTCGTCGTGGTCAAATTAGCAACATGAGTGACCGTTCAGGTAATAAAATTGTTGATGCTTATGTACCACTTGCAGAAATGTTTGGTTACTCAACAGATCTACGTTCTGCTACTCAAGGTAGAGCTACATACTCTATGGAATTCCACCATTACGAAGAAGTTCCAAAAAATGTATCTGAAGAAATTCAGAAAAAAAGAAACGGATAACTATTTAAATACTTCCATTGAGGAAGTATTTATTCCTTCTCTCCATCTTCCCTCTTTTAAATAAAAATATATAGGTCTAATTATGAAAAAAATGATTATTTTATTTATTGTATCAACTCTTTTAATTGCACAAAATCCTAAAGTATATTCTGTTCTTGGAGATGTAATATATGATAATGCGAAGAATATAGAAAAATTAAAAGATATAAAAAAGTTTTCCTCTTTTGAAGATAAGATAGATAAGTATATAATTGATGTAAATAAAACTAAAAACGATGGTTTTTTAGTTGAAACAGGCAGTAGCAATATTGATAAAATGGCTTATTTAGACAAATTGAGAGAATTGGCAAAAATAAATGACTTTTTTCTTAGAAGTGCAAACAGCACTCTTGAGTATTCTATAAACAATAGTGACAGTTCACTATTTTCCGAGATAATAAATAACGGTCTTATTGATATGAAACAAAACAAATCTAAAATTTTAAACTATTATTTAGAACATAGCGATGAGATAAATGCAACTGTAGCTCTTCAAAAATTTTTAGATGAAGATCAGGCGTTGAGAAAAGAGAGAGAAGAGAGTCTTAAGCTTAGAGTTACTACAAAAGAACTAGAAGAAGCGAAAATAAAAAGAATTAGAAAAAATGATAGGCAGAAGCAAGAAGCACTCCAAAAAGCTCTTGAGGAAGAAGTTGTAAGAAAAAAAACTGCAATAAGAAAAAATCAGATTAAAGAGTTAAGAGACTAGTTCCAGTTAAAATCTTCATACTCGCTTGGTCTTCCCTCTAGTGTAAGATAGGGTTTATAATGAGACTTATAGGATAAAGAAGGGCACTCTTCAACATAATAACCCAAATATATCCACTTTTTATGACTTTTTTTCGCAAACTTTATTTGATTGTATAAAGATAACTTTCCTAATGAATATTCAATATAATCAGGGTCATAATAGAAATAAATCGAAGAAACCCCATCTTTAAGTATATCTATTAAGTCAACCCCAATAAGCTTATTCTCATCAAAATACAAAACTTCATACCCAAAGTTACTGTGCCCGTCTACAAATGAGTTGAAATAGTGCTCAGCAGTTGTCTCTTGAAACTCCCACTCTTTTTTTTCTTTCATATAGAGATGGTATTTGTTAAATAAAGTTAGATGTTCTTGAGTGAGAGTCGGTCTCTGAATATAACTTTTTAGCAAATGACCTTTTTTAAGTACTCTTCTTTGTGATTTTGAAAATTCAAATTTTTCTACATCAATCTTAATACTTTGGCACTCTTGGCACGCCGAACATATAGGTCTAAAATACATCTTACCAAAGCGTCTGTATCCACGTTCAACTAACCCTTGACAGTTGGAATCATCACAATTGTCAATTATTTTGTAGTGAGTTGTCTGCTCTTTATTCTTTAGATAGGAACATTTATCATCAAGTGCAAATTCTTTAAGTAGATTCATACTAGGATTTTGACATAATTCAAATTAAATCTTGAGTAAAAGGTATATATTGAATTTTTTTTTAAAACATAAAAAAGTTATATTAAGAACTTTGGGCGGGTTAATGCTTGTAATTGGTTTTGCAGTGCATTTTTGGCTCACACCTAAAGAGGGCATATCAGAGGTTGAAATGGCAGCTGCCAATGTCGCCAGAATGGAAGCGAGTGTAGCAGGTAAAAGCAGCAGCGGTTCACAAGTAGCTAAACCAGATGCTTCTGAATATATAGAGGGGCTAAAAGATACTCAAGAAAAACAGATGAAGTATCTGACCATACTCTTTATGATTTTAGGAATCGGATTTTTAGCTTACAGCTTTATAAAAAAAGAAGAGCCGGAAGTTTAATTCTCAGGCTCTGTTCTGTGCTATTAAAACGCCCTCTATCATTTTATCTATGTCACCGTCGAGTATTGCCATTACGTTTGAGTAGGCTTCATTGCTTCGGGAGTCTTTAACTTGCTGATAGGGCTGCATAACGTAGGAACGAATTTGGTGTCCCCATCCAATTTCACTTTTTGCTACTCCATCTTTTTCAGCTTTTTGGGCTTCTAGCTCTAGCTCATATAACCGTGACCTTAGCATTTTCATGGCGGTAGCTTTATTTTTATGCTGGCTCCTGTCATTTTGGCACTGAACAATAACATTAGTTGCTATATGCGTTAAGCGTATAGCAGATTCTGTTTTGTTGACATGCTGACCGCCGGCTCCGCTTGATCTATACGTGTCTACGCGGATATCTTTATCTTCAATGACAATATTAATATCATCATCTATTTCTGGCGAGACCATAACTGAACTAAAAGAGGTGTGTCTTTTGGCGTTTGAATCAAAAGGTGATATTCTTACTAATCTGTGAATCCCGTTTTCTACTTTTAGGTAACCATAGGCATTTTCACCGCTCACCAATATAGAAACATCTTTGATACCTGCCTCTTCTCCACTTTGATAGTCAAGAACTTCAACTTTAAAATGGTGTCTCTCAGCCCAGCGTTTATACATTCGTAGCAGCATCTCCGCCCAATCCTGACTCTCAGTTCCGCCGGCTCCGGGGTGAATGGAAAGAATGGCATTGTTGGCATCATTTTCACCGCTGAGCAGAACCTCTATCTCCATATTTCTTATAAGCTTTCCAAGTTTGTCCGCATCAGCATAAAGAGCTGAAAGAGACTCTTCGTCATTTTCGTCGTTAGACATTTCATGAAGCTCTAGAGCATCAGTTACGGCATCTTTAGCAACATTGAATTTGTCTAGCTTTCTTTGTAGTTGCGTTTTTTCTTTTTGTATTATGGCAGCATAGGCAGCATCATTCCAAAAATCTTGGTCATTTTCCAACTCTTTAATTTCAAGCAGTCTGCTCTTGATTTTTTCAGGTTCAACTACACCTGCAATATTCTTGATTTTTATTTCCATATTTTTTAAAAGTTCTGTGTATTCGTAATCATCCATAAAGCAAGTCCATTAGTGTATAATTGCGATTATATTAAATAGAGGCTTAAAATGAAGATTATTTCAACTCCAAACGAGTTAAAAGAGTATTTGAAAAACACGCAGCAGAGTATAGGTTTTCAAGCAAACCAGAGCATTGGTTTTGTACCGACTATGGGTGCTTTGCATGAGGGGCACATTTCTCTTATAAAAAAAGCACGTAAAGAAAATGAAATAGTCGTCGTCTCTATATTTATAAATCCGACTCAATTTTTAAAAGGTGAAGACTTAGACAATTACCCAAAAAGAGATGAAGCAGATAAGCAGATATGTAAATTAAGCGGTGTTGATGTACTCTTTTTTCCACATGCCAAAGATATATACACTGAGGATGAAGTGAGTATATTAGCGCCAAAAGTCAGAGGTTATGTACTCGAAGGCACAAGCAGACCTTCACACTTTGATGGAGTGCTTACTGTTGTAATGAAGCTCTTAAATATTGTAAACCCAACAACTGCCTATTTTGGAAAGAAGGATGCACAGCAGTTGTATCTTATTTCACTTATGGTAAAGCAGATGTTTATGAGTGTCAACATCGTGGCAGTCGACACGGTGAGAGAGAGTGATGGGCTTGCTATGAGTAGCAGAAATATTTATCTTAGTCAACAAGAGAGAAGAGAAGCCTTAAAAATCTCAGCTTCACTCTATCAAGCAGGTAAAATGATTAGCCAAAAGATTTTAGATACAAAAATAATTATTAGTAAAATGAGAGAAACTCTTGAGCCGCTGGAAATATCATATGTCGCAATATTAAATCGCGACTTTGAATTAGCTCGGCATGTGGAAATAGGAAATACTCTTATTTTAGTTGAGGCCAAAGTGGGAACAACAAGATTACTCGACAATCTTTGGCTGTGATGGAAACAAGTAACTCTCCTCAATCAGAATATCCACCGTTTTTTTAAATACGGGAACGGCCGTTTGAGAAGCAAACTGGCTTTTTTTCGGTTCTAAAATAACTGCTCCCATTGTATAGTTATGGGTCGCATCATTGGCAAAGCCGACAAATGATGTATTATAGCGATTTACATACTGCCCATTTTCAACCATATGGGCAGTGCCGGTTTTACCGCCAACCTCTACGCCTTGTGTAATAGCTTGCATCCCCGTACCTTTATTGACGGTCTTTATGAGAATCTGTTTTACTCTGGCCGCCGTAGAGCTTTTTATAACCTGTATTTGCTCCTCATCAGGGATGAAGATTTCACGTTTGTATTCGTCAACAAAGCTATTTACAATTTTAGGATATACAATTCGACCATTGTTGCTAAAGGCGGTGTAAGCACGTATTAATTGCATAAGGTTAACTCTCATTCCATAGCCGTATGCAGAAGTTGCTTTATAAATCTCATTTTCGAGTCTTGTGGCACTTGGTATAGAACCTACTCTTTCATAAACTAAATCATTGGTAGATTTCTGCGATAAACCAAAACTTTTAAGACCTTGATTAAATTCATAGCCCGATAATCTTTGAGCCAATTGTGCCATTCCTATGTTTGAAGAGTGCACTATCACATTCTCAGCACTGAGCCAGTCAAACTTATGCTCATCAGTTATGACCTTTCTGCCGATTTTAAATCTGCCGTTATGCCCGTTGACCAAATCATAGGGATTGACCAAACCTTTATCTAAGAGCAGAGAAAAAGTAAGAGTTTTTATTACGCTTCCGGGCTCAAAACTATACTCGGTCATTGCGCTATTTAGAGATGAATAATCGCTCTTTTTAATGTCTTTTGGCAAGAATCTGTTGGAACTTGCCAGCGTTAAAACATTGCCGTTGTGAGAATCTATCACAGCCACCATTACCTCTTTGGCGTCGAGATCAACTTTCATAGAGTCACACATTCTTTCTACTTTTATTTGAAGTGCAACAGGAATATTGAGTTTAATGTCTAAGCCGTTTATAGCAGGTTTTGTAAAGCTCTCTTTATTTAAGATGATGTAACTATTGACGTCACGAGGACCTTTGCTACTGGCATTTTGTCTTGGCGACAACTCTAAATCAAACCTTTTTTCCAAGCCTTTAACACCTTTTATCTGAGTGTAACCCTCATCTTCTATTTTATGCGGGTAGCCAATAATGGGTGTCAATAAATTTCCATAAGGATACTCTCTGCTCTCTCCACTCTCTATAATACTCAGCCCATGCAGTGTTCTTTGCCCTGTTCTTTTGTTTTCTTTAGCTACAAAAACATCAAGCCGTCTCAGCTCAAAGGCAAGTCTTTTTAAATACTGAGCCTGTTTTTCCGCAATGTCGTAGCTTAGAACTACTACTCCACTTCTCTGAGCTAGTTTCTCTTTGATTTCACCTGCGTTTATGCCTGAGTAAATACTGAAAAGTTGTATAAAAAGCTCTTTTTTCTCTGGGTCAATATAGTAAGTATTTACAACAGCTTTATAGAGTTTTTTAGTAGTTGCAATGTGAAAACCATCTGCACTGATGATGTTTCCTCTTTCAGCTTTAGAACTTTCCTCAGTATACAAGGAGGGAAGATCACGATGTTTTACTACCGTAAGAAACATTACACTTAAGAATATTAAAAACCCTAAAGCAATAAGAACATAAAGTAGAAATATTTTTTTGCTTTTGTTTTGGTTTAACATATGAGGAGTATTATAATTGTGTTCTGCCTAATTCTTTATAAGCGTTGAGTGCTTTGTTTCTAATCTCAAGCATAAGTTTCATACTCGTTTCTGCTTTGCCAATAGCCAATGCTGCTTGATGTAAATCTTTTACCTGACCGGTCGCCAAATCTCCGATAGCATTTTCACTTTCCACTTGAAGCTCATTTACTTCGTTTAAAGCTGACTTTAAATGCTGTGAAAAAGCGTCTCCACTCCCTGACGAGCTTAGCTTCTCTTTTTGTTTTAATAATTCGGCGGTCGATGTGCCTGAAATACCACTTATATTATTCATAACTTATTTCCTTATTGCATCAGTGAAATGGCACTGTTCGCCATATTTTTTGAGCTCTCAAAAGCGGCAACATTTGCCTGATACGAACGCGTTGCTTCAACCAAATCGGCCATTTCTATAACAGGATTAATATTTGGATAGGCGACATAACCGTTTGTATCTGCATCCGGATGTTGCGGGTCAAACTTCATATTCGGTTCACTGTCATCACGAGAAATTTTGTCAACTATAACGCTCATTATAGCAGGATTAACCTTTCTGCCAAAATCGCATTCGCTCAAAGGGTCTTGGTATTTTGCGCTTTGTGTCGTTCCATTGAGGGCTTTGTTGAACTCTTCATTAAAGTCGATAGCTTTAAAAACTACCTCTTGACGTCTGTAAGGTCCGCCCTCAGCCGTTCTGGTTGTTTGTGCATTGGCAATGTTACTTGAGATGGTGTTTACACGAACTCTCTGTGCAGACAAACCGTAACCGCTAATGTCAAAACTGTTTAAAAAATTACTCATTCTCTACCCTTTACTGTAACTTCGATGATGCGTCTATTACGCTTTGAAAAATCATGCCATCTTTTTTATTGGCTTGAACAAGAGCGTTAAACATAAGAGAGTTTTTACTCATCTCTGTAGTCTCTACGTCTATATCAACGCTATTGCCGTCATTTCTTGCCATATGTCCGTCTCTATAAAAAAGAGTAGGTTTGTAGCTTTGCTTTTCACTGTTAAGTGGAATATGTGAACCATTTGTATTGGCAAGTTCTAACTTTGTGTTATTTTCACCTAAAATTTCTTCTTTTTTAGCACGAAGTGTCTCTTCAAAACTTATATCTCTTGGTCTATAAAAAGGAGTGTCAGCATTGGCAATATTTGAGGCAATCATATCTTGACGTGCAGCTCTGTAGTCGAGAGCGTCCTTAATCAAGCCATGTGTACGAGAAATTTCAATGCTCATCACGAACTCCTTTTATTATTTAAAATACAATGAGCAAATTTAGTTCCAACAGAAACAGCCAAACACTTATGGAACAATATTATACCATTTAAGCATTCTTTAATACAGACTAAATCATAATGCTAACAAGGTTACTAGAGTAACTCGAATTTTTTAACTCAAGGAGTTCTTTATGAAAAGAGCTGGTTTTACTATGATCGAATTGATCTTCGTTATCGTTATTTTAGGTATTTT
>Ga0210044_10002920_pt1 | contig 24828 bp, 28 predicted proteins | sample CryGey13umfilter_2_FD_183959 | JGI IMG/M metagenome (GOLD analysis project Ga0210044, IMG submission 183959) | Groundwater microbial communities from aquifer in Utah, USA - Crystal Geyser 4/9/14 3 um filter (SPAdes) (version 2) | ecosystem: Environmental > Aquatic > Deep subsurface >... | reverse complement strand
CCGGCTGATGGCGTTCCTCAAGGCGCTATAGGGGTAAAAACTATGCCGAGTTAGATTCCGCAAATTCGAGAGCAGCACAGGCTCGGGTCAATCTACTCGGCATAGTCCGGTACTCGGCATAGTGGCGCCTATGCCGAGCACGGCATAGTCGCCATACCTGTGGCAGCCATCTGGCGCTGAACGGTGTGCCGCTGAACGTCATTCAGCGATTGCTGGGCCATACCAGCCTGCAAACGACCAGCATCTATACCGATGCCTCCGATGAGAACATGTGGCGTGCCGTGGAGAGCGCAGGGCACAGCAAGAGGGCAGCGTGATACTCCGCTTCGAGAGCAATCAGCGCGGATACCAGGTCGAGCTGAGCGAAGATCTGTTTGGGGCCTTCATCTTGCGCCGACGCTGGTATGGCCTGAGCAATCGTAGAGGCGGGGCGAAACAGCAAGTATTCCTCAACGAGTCCGATGCCTTGAAAGAGATTCGCCGCATTATGCGCACCCGCGAAAAGCATGGGTACAGGCGCAGATGATTTTTCGGTACGTTACACAGGCCGGCGAGCCTGCGGAGTGCGAACTATTCATCGGTCAAATAAGCAAGACACCGGCACTGCTGTTTGTCCAGGCACCAGATGCGCATCCCATCAAGAATGAGATAGTTTCACTTGTTGAGCAGGCGCTCGATCAACATTTCGACCATGTACACATGAAGAAGATCGACGTGAGGGTGTTCGTGCACTACCCCTCAATTGATTGCCACAAGAATGTTTGCATGGAAGTGTATCTAGGCATCAGGCACCGGAGTTTCATCGAAAGAGCTGTCTCCCACCGCAAGTGGCGGTGGGCAGCCCACAATCCCCAACGTGTCGAGATTGGGCACTCATCAGCTATCTACATCAATCTGATGTGGATATTGAGCGCACAAACGGGGGCATGACACACTTTGGAGCTGTGCGGCAGATGCGACATCAGCTTCATGTTAAGATGAAAGCCCGAAGACGAAATATCCACCAAAAGACCTTGAAGGTGCGGTATGAAGCGGTGAGTGGAGGTCAAATAATACCACTCGAACGGGGTGTCCGGTTATCCGGGCTCAGTCGACAACAAGTGACTGCGGGCGACGTTCAGATGATTCAAAGAAAGGCCCCGGAAACGACTAGCCGTTCAGTTAAAGTGTTTGGAAATTAGCAGTTATGAGAATCCCCTTATGTCTTTTGATGTAAGGGGATTCTCATTTTTATAGCTAATTACGTGACTGGGTAAGTCGCACGACTCATTTGTTCAATATACGGCGCGCGTCAAGGTGGTTGTCGCCTCGGTCATGCTGCCAACGGTTGAATATGATTGCTCGCCAAATGCGTCTTTATGATGGAGTCGCGTTCTGGGTTGAGCGTAACGGTGCCGACGGGCGACCAGTTTCGAGTATCCCCGGACATGCATCCCGAAACGAGGTCGGGATGTTGTTTGGATGGAAAAATTGTGTGCGATTTTAATGCGGTGAACACCGCGCACGGTGGATGGTCCAGGTTCACACCAAGGCGCGCAGTGTTTTAGCGGCAGCCACCATGTTGGTCAATGCAGGAATGACCTCCGTCCATTGTCGGGTTTTCAAACCACAGTCCGGGTTCACCCACAGACGATCGGGCGGAATGCGCTCCGCCGCCTTCTTCATCAGTTGCACAATATGCTCCTGCGTGGGGATGTTTGGCGAGTGGATGTCGTAGACGCCGGGGCCGATCTCATTCGGATATTTGAAGTCGTCGAAAACATCGAGCAATTCCATGTCTGAGCGCGAGGTTTCGATAGTGATCACGTCAGCGTCCATGTCGGCAATTGACGAAATGATATCGTTGAACTCCGAGTAGCACATGTGGGTATGGATCTGGGTTTCATCCTGCACGCCGTTGGCGGTGATGCGGAAGGACTCCACAGCCCAGTCCAAGTAATGTTTCCACTGCGACTTGCGCAGTGGCAAGCCTTCTCGCAAAGCGGCCTCGTCGATCTGGATGACACGTACACCGGCGTTCTCTAGGTCCAGTACTTCATCGCGAATCGCCAGTGCCAGTTGGTAGCAGGACACCGAACGCGGCTGATCGTCGCGAACGAAAGACCAGTTCAGGATCGTGACCGGGCCGGTCAACATGCCCTTCATCGGTTTGTTGGTTAGCGACTGGGCGTACTTGATCCATTCGACGGTCATCGCCTTCGGACGGCTGATGTCGCCGAACAGGATGGGCGGCTTGACGCAACGCGAGCCGTAGGACTGTACCCAGCCAAACTGGCTGAAGGCGTAACCATCGAGTTGCTCGCCAAAGTATTCGACCATGTCGTTGCGCTCGGCTTCGCCATGCACCAGCACGTCTAGCCCAAGGGCTTCCTGCTCGCGCACGCTGCGTTCGATTTCGGCCTGCATCGCGGCCTGGTAGCCCGCTGCGTCCAACTCGCCGGCCTTGAATTGGCTACGTGCCAAGCGGATTTCCGCCGTTTGCGGGAAGGAGCCAATAGTCGTAGTCGGATAGAGCGGCAGATTCAGCAGTGCGGCTTGCTTCTTAGCGCGAACTGGATAGGGACTCTTGCGCTGGCCAAGCATCGGGTTGATGCTGGCGATGGCCGCCTTGACCGCCGGATTTGTCACATAAGGTGAAGTGCGGCGGGCGGTGACAGCGGCTCGGTTAGCGGCCAATTCGGTCGCCACCGCCTCGCGCCCCTGGTTTAACGCCGTGGCCAGCACCTTCAGTTCGTCCAGTTTCTGCAACGCGAAAGCGAGCCAGGACTTGATCTCGGAATCCAGTTTCTGCTCGCTGGCGAGGTCTACCGGCACGTGCAGCAGTGAGCAGGACGGTGCGATCCACAGGCGATCACCCAGTCGCCCGGCGAGCGGCTCCAACCAGTCGAGCACGGCACTGAGGTCGGTCTTCCAGATGTTGCGGCCATTGATGACCCCTAGCGACAACACTTTGTGCGATGGCAACAGGTTGAGCAGCGGCTGGATTTCGTCACGGGTATTGATCGCATCCAGGTGCAGACCGGAAACAGGCAGATTGCACGCAAGATACAGGTTCTCCTGCAAGGAACCGAAATAGGTGGCGAGCAGCAGCTTGACGCGACTGCTCTTGAGGTGGTGGTAAACCAGGTTCAGTGCATGCTGCCAGTCGGCGTCCAGTTCGGTGACCAGCACTGGCTCGTCGATCTGAACCCACTCCACCCCTTGTGCCGCCAGCTTGTCTAGCAGTTCGGCGTACACGGGCAGCAAACGTTCCAGCAAGGCCAGTTTGTTGGAATCGTCCTTGGCTTTGCCAATCCACAAGTAGGTGACAGGACCAATGATGACAGGCTTGGCTTTGACGCCCTGCGCTTTGGCTTCGCCCAGTTGTTCCAGAAGGCGCGAGGCATTCAGTTTGAATTCGGTCGCGGCAGTAAATTCCGGGACGATGTAGTGATAGTTTGTGTCAAACCACTTGGTCATCTCGCCTGCGGCGATGCCGCCGCAGCAACCCGCGTGTTCTTCCGCGCCTTGGGCGGAGCGACCGCGTGCCACACGAAAGTAGTTATCCAGTTGATCGCCATGGAAGCCACGAGCACGCTTGGGCAGATTGCCCAGCGTGAAGCTCATGTCGAGCACCTGATCGTAGAAGGCGAAATCGCCCACCGGCACCAAGTCCAGGCCGGACTGCTCTTGCCAGTGGCGCTGGCGTAATTGTATGCCGAGTGCTTTCAAATCGTCCCGGGAGGACTGGCCTTTCCAGTATGACTCAAGGGCTAATTTCAGCTCACGCTTCGCGCCGATACGGGGAAAACCGAGATTGTGTGTGGTGACCATGCTAGCCTCTTTTCGAATGATGATGGGTGTGGCAGCATGGTAAAAAAACCAACCCATGAAGTAAAATGGTATTATTTCAACAATCAATCGATTTTACTCATGGATTTAGATGATTGAAAGAATGCATCTGGTCATCATCCGTGAGGTTGATCGACAAGGCTCTCTAACCGCCGCCGCAAGCGTGTTGTGCCTGACTCAGTCGGCCTTGAGCCATACGATGAAAAAGCTGGAGAAGGCGCTTGGCACCGACATTTGGCTACGCGAAGGGCGCAGCCTGCGGTTGACCCAGGCCGGCGAGTACCTGCTGGGGCTCGCTGACCGACTGTTGCCCCAGCTGGATCGGGCGGAAGAGCGCTTGCGTCAGTACGCCCTGGGGGAACGCGGCACCCTGCGTATCGGCATGGAGTGCCATCCCTGTTATCAATGGCTGCTCAAGGTAGTGTCACCCTACTTGGCCCTGTGGCCGGACGTCGATGTGGACGTCAAGCAGAAATTCCAGTTCGGGGGAATTGGTGCATTGTTCGGTTATGAAATCGACCTGCTGGTTACGCCCGATCCCTTGTACAAGCCTGGGCTGCACTTCGAGCCGGTATTCGATTATGAGCAGGTACTGGTTGTGAGCGGCCACCATGCTTTGGCTACGGCAACACATGTCGAACCAAAACAACTGGGCAGCGAGGTGCTGATCACCTACCCGGTGGAAACCGACCGACTGGATATTTACAACCAGTTCCTTCAGCCAGCAGGGATCAGCCCCAAACGCCACAAGGTCATTGAGACCACCGACATCATGCTGCAAATGGTCGCCAGCGGGCGGGGCGTGGCGGCGCTGCCGCGCTGGCTGGTAGAGGAATATGCCTACAAGATGAACGTGGTTCCAGTTCGCCTGGGGCCAACGGGCATCTCCAAGCAGATCTTTCTGGGCGCGCGCGCGACGGATACCGGTATTGACTACCTCCACGCTTTCATTGATCTGGCCCGCATGCCTCTGGCTACAGCCTTGGGGTAGCCACAACCTGCAAACCAGTCCATATTGGTTTAACGTGCTTTATTTTCCGTTTTCTGAGACGCCCCCCTGATGCTCAAACAAGCAAGGTAGAAAGCGTGCGCATTAATGAAGTCAGCCGAGAGCGGCTTGTCACCATGTTGCGCGTAGGAAATCTGCATTGCACCTTTGGCCGTGGCGCCATCATCCAGCATCATGTCCAGTTGGTTCACCAAGCGACCCGGAATGTTATCGGAGCAGATGATGAATTCGCCGACCATGCCACGGATGACGTGTTCAGCGATGTCTGAGGCCATCATCGAAATATTACGGAACTGCAATAAATATTTCACCGGTGCGAAATATTCACTGGGCAAGATGGCTGCATCACTTATCTAGACATCTACTGCCATGAGTCTGTATGCCATCGAACGCGACACCGGTATCGCCCTGTATGCACAGATTGCCGAAGTGCTGGAGCGCGAATACGTGCGTCAGGGTTCGCCCGGCGACAGGTTGCCTGCGGAAGGTGAGCTGGCTGACCGCTTCGGTGTGAATCGCCACACCCTGCGCCGTGCGGTGGACGAGTTGATCATCGAGGGGCTGCTGGAACGGCAACACGGTGTGGGCATTTTCATCACCGATCGTCTGCTCGATTATCGCGTCGGCAGCGGAACACGCTTCACCCAGACACTAGCCGAGATCGGCATCGCCACCGATACCAAGGTGATCCGAAAAATGGTGGCGCCGGCCTCGTCGGGTGTGGCCAAGCATCTGGCTATCGGGGCCGACGAAGACGTGTTGTGGATAGAGACGCTGCGCATCGCCGACGGCATGCCATTCTGTGTGATCTCGCACTTCCTGCCGTTGAGTCCTTACCGCGAACTGCTGGAGGCTTATCAGAGCGGTTCGCTGCATGCTGTGCTGAACCGGGATTGCGGGGCGCTGCGCCGCACCGAAAGCTTGGTCACTGCCGTGTTGCCGCAGGGCGACGACGCGAAACTGCTGGGCATCACCCAGCACCGTCCCGTGCTGCGGGTCAAGAGTCTGAACGTGCTCGAGCGTGATGCCACGCCGGTCGAGTACGCCATTACACGGTTCCGGGCCGACCGGATCCAACTGTGCATCACCCCTTGAGTTGTACCACCCCCCCACCGTTAATCCCTGACAGGAGTTCCAAACATGCAATGCAATAAATTCATTCTTTCCGCACTGATCGGCGCTTCGCTGATCGGCGCAACCGGTGCCGCCAGCGCACGCGATCTAGTGATGGGCCTGATCCCGGCCGAGAACAACGAAGAGATGATCAAGACCTTCGAGCCGATGCGTGCCTACATGGAAAAGAAGTTGCACATGAAAGTGAAGCTGTACAGCGCGACCGATTACGCCGGCGTGATCGAGGCGATGAAGAAGAAGCGCGTCGACGTGGCGTGGTTCGGCCCGCTGTCCTACTACCTGGCCGAGATGGAAGCCGGTGCCGAGGCGTTCGCCGTCGGCATCCGCCAGGGCAGCGATTCGCATACCTACAAGAGCCTGCTGATCACGCCTTGCGATAGCGGCTACAAGAGCATCATGGATCTGAAGGGCAAGAACGTCGCCTTCGTTGACCCGGCTTCCACCTCCGGCGGTCTGATGCCGTCCTATATGGTCAAGCATGCGACCGGCCAGATGCCGCAGCAATTCTTCGGCAAGTTCACCTATGCCGGCTCGCATGATGCGGCAGAACTGGCCGTCAAGAACAAGACAGTGGATGCCGCTGCCGACAACGACATCACCTATCCGAAGATGCTGGCCAAGGGTCTGATCACCAAGAAAAGCAACTGCATCCTCGCCGAGTCCGCGCCGCTGCCGGGTTCTCCGCTGGTGTACCGCGGCGATCTGCCCAAGAAGCTGAAGGCCGAGATCAAGGATGCGGTGCTGAATGCCCACAAAGATATACAAGTCACTGGTTACGGGAGCCTCAGCCATTACGTGGCGATCGAGCCGAAGGACTATCAGGTCGTGCGCGACATGGTGAAGGAACTGGGACTGAAGAAAGAGCAGTTGAAGTAATCGCAACACGGCGGTCGGCTGCATGGGCAGTCGACCGTTTTTTCATTACCGGAGGTCATATGAGCAAGATCATCATCAAGGACGTCGCGAAACGCTACGCCAACGGATTCGAAGCGCTGAAAGGCGTGAGTGCAGAGATCCCGGCGGGCTCGTTCACCGTCATCCTCGGCCCGTCCGGCGCGGGGAAATCCACCCTGCTCAGAACCATCAACGGTCTGGAGACACCCACATCGGGGTCGGTGCAGATCGGCGAACAACCGGTGACACATGCGTCGTTGCGTGAAGTTCGCGCGCAGGTCGGCATGGTGTTCCAGCATTTCAATCTGGTCGACCGCCTGTCGGTCATGACCAATGTACTCACCGGCAGACTGTCGCACCGCTCCTGGCTGGGCAGTCTGCTGTATCTGTTCCAGCGCGGCGACATGGATATCGCGCACGACGCGCTGATCCGCGTCGGTCTGACCGATAAGGCCTGGAACCGCGCCGACAAACTCTCCGGCGGCCAGCAACAACGCGTCGGTATCGCCCGTGCGCTGGCACAGCAGCCGCGCGTGATTCTCGCCGACGAACCCGTCGCCAGTCTGGATCCGGTGACCAGCGAGGAGATCATGGGGCTGTTGCTCGAGATCTGCACCCGCGACGGCATCACCATCGTGGTCAACCTGCATCAGGTGGAACTGGCCAAGCGTTTCGCCGACCGCGTGATCGGTTTGAACGAAGGCGTCGTGGTGTACGACGGTGTCGCCAGCGGACTGGACCGCGCAACCCTCAGCCGCATCTACAACCGCAACGGAGACCAAGTCGATGAGCAGCTCGAAACTATGCTGGCCTACGCCTAACGGGCTGCCAGCGCTCGGGCCGACCGCCGTGCTAGCGGCGTGCGTGGCGTTGCTGGCGATCAGCGTGCCGGCGGTCGAGCTCGACCTGGTGCGGCTGATCACCGCCATCCCGCGCATGATTGAGTTCGGCGGCCATCTACTGGTGATGCCGGACTGGGAATATCTGCCCACGCTGGGTGCGAACATGCTGCAAACGCTGGAGATGACCTTTCTCGCCACCAGCATCGCACTGGTCATCAGCCTGCCGCTGGGCGTGATGGCCGCCGCCAATGCCAGCCCGCATCCGGCCGTGTTCCATGCCACACGCAATCTGCTCACGCTGATGCGCGCATTGCCGGAACTGGTATGGGCGCTGGTGTTCGTGTCGGCGGTCGGCCTTGGTCCCTTGCCCGGCATCATGGCGCTGTCTTTCGTCACCGTCGGCTTCATGGGCAAGTTCTTTGCCGAGAGCATCGAAGTCGTCGATGCGCGCCAGATCGAAGGCGTTGCCGCGCACGGTGCGGGCTGGCTGCAACTGCGCACCTTCGCCTTCTTCCCGCAGGCCTTCCCCGATTTCGTCGGCACCGTGATGTACATCCTCGACCACAACCTGCGCGCCGCCGCCATCCTCGGGCTGGTCGGCGCGGGCGGTATCGGCTACGACCTAGTGATGGCGATGCGCATGTTCGACTACGACCGGTTGCTGCCCATCGCGCTGTCCATTTATGTCGTGGTCACTGTGCTCGACCGACTTTCCGACCGATTCCGCAGGAGGCTGATCTGATGACCGCACTTGAAGCAGTACGTCCCCCTTTACCGAAGAAGCCCTTCAACCCGACACCGGTGTGGTTGTCCGGCTGGCTGGCGCTGTTGTGGCTGATCGTCGTCGATCTCGATCTGTCGTTCGAGACCCTGATGTATGGCGCGCAAGACATCGTCGAATACTTCAGCCGCTACAGCACGCCGGACTTTGCGGACTTATCTAGATATGTAGAACTGCTGATCCAGACGCTGGCCACCGCGCTGTGGGGCAGCGCGCTGGCCTTTGTCGTGGCGGTGCTGCTGTCGCCGCTGGCGGCGCGCAACCTTACGCCGAACGCCACCGTCTATCGCGTCGCGCGCGAAGCGCTGAACTTCATGCGCGCCATGCCAGACCTGCTGCTGGCGCTGATCTTCGTCGCGGCGCTGGGGCTGGGGCCGCTGCCCGGCGCGCTGGCACTGGGCATCCACACCGCAGGCTTCCTCGGCAAGTTCTTCTCCGAAAGTCTGGAGCGCGTCGATGGCGGCGTGTACGAGGCCGTCTCCGCCACCGGCGCATCGCGTCTGCAAGTGGTGATGTACGCTGGCTGGCCGTCCATCCTGCGCGAGGCGCTGGGCTACACGCTGTACATCTTCGACCGCAACGTGCGCATGGCGGCGGTGCTCGGTCTGGTCGGCGCGGGCGGCATCGGTCTGGCCCTGCACGACACCTTGCGCATGTTCAATTACAACGAATCGGCAGCGCTGATCATTGTGATTCTGGTCACCATTTTGATCATCGACTACCTGTCCACCTGGCTAAGAGGAAAACTGAATTGATGCCTATCGCAAGAAAAGACTGGGCGGCCGCCTTGTGCGCGTTGCCCGCCGCCGAAGTGAAACATCTGGCGAACGTGTTGTCGGGCGAAATGGAAGTACGTGATGTCGCGTTGCCGCACGCCGGGCTGGGGCTGTTGAATCTGCGCGACGGTGCGTTCGAAGAATCCTATTTCATCGGCGAGATCCCGGTGGCGCGCGCCGAAGTGATCGTGCGCAGCGCAGCGGGTGTTGAAGAACGCGGCGGTGCGTTGATCGTGGACGACCGCGCGCAGTTCGCCCGCTCCATCGCCATCCTTGATGCGGTGCTGGCGGGCAAGTTGCCGGGCAGCGTACCGGCCATGGCACTGGTGCAGCGCGGTATGCAAGTGCGCCAGCAAAAACAAAGCGAGCGCAACAAACTGCTGACCGCCACGCGTGTGGATTTCTCGCTACTGGGACAAGAGGACGACGAAGATGAAGAATGACATGACGATGGTCGATGCGGACATCTGGGCACCGGCCAGACAGCAGCAACTGTTCCGCAGTCTGCTGGATGCCTACAGCTATCCCGGTCGCATCCAGACCTGTCCGGTGCCTGCGGAAACCACGCTGGCATTGCTGAGTGCGCTGCTGGACGGGCAGACCACGCTGTCCGATCCGCTAGACATGGTGGACGAATTCGACTGGCCGAAACTGGAAGCGCGTCGCGTGCCCTCCGAGCATGCCGCCTTCATCCTGCTGGACGGTTCGCACGCGCCGCAATTCGTGCCCAAGCTCGGTACGCTGGAAGCACCGGAAGGTGGCGCGACCCTGCTGCTGCGCGTCGCCGGCTTGCACGAAGAAAACTCGGGTGCGTTGCACCTGCAGCTGAGCGGCCCCGGCATCCGTCAAGCGCTCAACATCAGCGTGGACGGATTACATCAAGACTGGATCAGCGCGCGCAACGACTGGGTGAGTGGTTTCCCGCTCGGCGTCGAACTGGTGCTGTGCGATGCGCAGCGCTTCGTCGCACTGCCGCGTACCACCCGCATCGTGATCGGAGGCAAAGCATGAGTTACGTCGCAATCAAAGGCGGCAAAGCCGCCATCGACGGCGCAGCGGCCGCCACCGATTACCTGCGTTGCAAAGGTTCGCTGCAAGAACCGCTGACGCTGGCGATGATCGAGGAGCAGTTGCGCTTGCTCACCTCGCGCGTGGTGTCCGAGGGCGGCTTGTATCACCCGCGTCTGGCTGCACTCGCGCTCAAACAATTCCAGGGCGACACGCTGGAGGCGGCGTTCGCACTGCGCGCCTACCGCTCCACCAAACCGCGCCTGCTCGAATCGCCGGTGCAAGACACGGCCAATATGCGCTGCATCCGCCGCATCTCGTCCGCGTTCAAGGAAGTGCCGGGCGGCCAGTATCTCGGTGCGACTTACGACTATGCGCTGCGCCTGCTGCAACTCGACCTTGCCAACGAAGACCCGGCAGCCTTCAAAGCCGTGGCGCAAAGCTTCCTGCGCGATACGCCTGAGACCGAGCTGCCCGACAACTTCCCCAAGGTGATCGACTCACTGCGCCAGCAAGGCCTGCTGTCGCCCGTCGCGCCGAGTCGCGCCGCCGCTTTCGACATCACGCGCGATCCGCTGGTGTTCCCGGTGCCGCGCTCCGCCGCGCTGGCCACCATGGCGCGCGCCGAGACCGGTGGCCTGCTGGCGATGGCCTATTCCAACATGCGCGGTTACGGCGATGTGCACCCCACCGTGGCGGAGCTGCGCGTCGGTTATCTGCCGGTGATGCTGCCGCACCCGGTGACCGGCGAGCTGATGGAGGCGGGCGAAGTGCTGGTCACCGAATGCGAAGTGGTGGCGATGTACGAAGGTGCCAGCGGCGACGAGTTGCCCACCTTCACCCTCGGCTACGGCGCGTGCTTCGGCCACAACGAAGTGAAGGCGATCAGCATGGCCATCCTCGACCGCGCGTTGCAGAAAGGCATGCGCGACGGCCCGTCCAATCCTTCGGAAGACCCGGAGTTCGTGCTGCTGCACGTGGACGGCGTGGACTCCATGGGATTCGCCTCGCACTACAAGATGCCGCACTACGTCACCTTCCAGTCCGACATGGACCGCCTGCGCACCACGCAGCAGAAGATGCAGCAAGACACGGAGGCCACCGCATGAACGCGCATTACGAACTGCCGCTGGAAGACGCTGGCTACTCTTTCGGCTTCCTCGACGAATACGCCAAGAAGGAAGTGCGCCGCTGCATCCTGAAAGCGATCGCCATCCCCGGTTATCAGACACCCTATGCCTCGCGCGAGATGCCGATGGGGCGCGGCTTCGGTACCGGCGGTTTGCAACTCACGCTGTCGCTGATCGGCGCGGACGACACCTTGAAAGTGATCGACCAGGGCTCGGACGATTCCGTGAACGCGGTGAACCTGCGCCAGTTCGTGCAGCTCACTTGTCCCGGCGTATCGGTCACGGAAAAGACCGAAGCAGCGACGCTGATCCAGTCGCGCCACCGCATCCCGGAGAAAGCGCTCACCGAACAACAGATCCTGGTGTTGCAAGTGCCCTATCCCGATGCGCTGGTGGTGGTGGAGCCTTCCGAGGCGCGACGCAAAGTCATGCACGGCGAGGCCGACTATTCGCGTTTGCTGGTCAAGCTGTACGAGGACGTGGTGCGCTTCGACGAGATCACCCTGTCGCACCGTTACCCCACGCGCATCAACGGTCACTATGTGATCGACCCGTCGCCCATCCCGCGCTGGGACGTTCCTAAGCTGCACCAGTCGCCCGCGCTGGTGCTGCTCGGTGCGGGGCGCGAGAAGAAGATCTACGCCGTGCCGCCCTACACGCTGGCCGAGCCGCTGGTGTTCGACGACATCGCCTTCCGCGTCGAGGATTTCCGCGACGCGCACGGCCAGCGCATCGCCTGCCGTTGCTGCGGCTCGACCGTCAGCTTCCTCGATGAACTCATCGACGACGCGGGCAAGGTCACCCACCAGTGTTCCGACTCGGCCTATTGCGAGGAGCAGCAGGAGATACACAGCGCGAGGAAGCAAGCATGAGCAACAAGATATTGTCCGTGCGCGGTCTGTCGCGCATCCACGGTGAAGCCTGTCCCCTGTGCATCAGCAGCACCGGGCCGGAACACGACACCAACATCTGCCCGCACTGCGGCAGCGTGGTCGCTGCACACGATGTGAGCTTCGATCTGTATCGCGGCGAGATCCTCGGCATCATCGGCGAGTCCGGCAGCGGCAAATCGAGCACGGTGAAGATGCTGTATTTCGACGACACGCCGACGGCGGGCAGCGCCACCTTCCACGACGGCGATGCGCGGCACGACATGTTCGCGCTCAATGCCGCACAGCAACGCAGCATGCGCAACAAGCGTTTCGGCATGGTGTACCAGAACCCGCATCTGGGGCTGAACTTCCAGATATCGGCAGGCGGCAACATCGCCGAGCGTCTGCTGATGAGCGACCTCAGACACTACGGCGAGATACGCACCCGCGCCGGCGATCTGCTAGTGCGCACCGAAGTCGCGCGTGCGCGCATGGACCAGAACCCGAAGACCTTCTCCGGCGGCATGCAGCAGCGCGTGCAGATCGCCAAGGCGCTCGCCACGCGACCGCCGCTGCTGTTCCTCGACGAGGTCACCACCGGACTCGACCTGTCAGTGCAGGCCGCCATCCTCGACCTGATCCTGGAGATCCAGCACGAGCTGGGCACCGCGATGATCGTGGTCACGCACGACTTGGGCGTGATCCGCCTGCTGGCAGGCCGCACGCTGGTGATGAAACACGGCCGCGTGATCGAGTCCGGCCTCACCGACCAGATCCTTGAAGACCCGCAGCACGCCTACACCCAGCGGCTGGTGGCTTCTGCCTTGTGAGATGAATATGAATACAGCCCTACTTGATATAGAGAACTACGCCAAGACCTTCTGTCTTCACGAGCGCAACAAGCTCATCCCGTCCGCGTCGCATGTGAACCTGAGCGTGTATCCGGGCAAGCTCACCGCGCTGATCGGGCCGACCGGCGCGGGAAAATCATCCGTGCTGAAAGGCGTGTATCGCACCTATCTGCCTAGTGCCGGACGCATCCTGTTCCGCACCGCCGCAGGCGAGATCGTCGATCTGGCGCAGGCGGACGAGCACCGCATGCTGGAGCTGCGCAAGAGCGAGATCGGCTTCGTCACCCAGTTCCTGCATTGCCTGCCGCGCAAGTCCGCGCTGGATGTGGTGGCCGAGCCATTGTTCGCGCGCGGTGTGCCGACCGAGGAGGCACGCGGTCACGCCGCCGACCTGCTGGCGCAACTGGCGGTGCCTGCGCACCTGTGGAACGTGCCGCCCGCCACCTTCTCCGGCGGCGAGAAGCAGCGCGTGAACCTTGCGCGCGGTCTGATCGCGCAACCGCGTTTACTGCTGCTGGACGAACCCACCGCCAGTCTCGATCCCGCCACCACCGAGCGTGTGGTCGCGCACATCGAGGCTTTGAAAGACACCGGCATCGCCATGCTCGCCATCTTCCACCATCCCGATCTGGTGCGGCGGCTGGCGGACGACGTCATCGAACTGTCACCGCCCGTCGCTATCGTTGAACCCGAAAAGGAAGTCGCATGAATACCCACTATTACCTGACCGGCGCGCAAGTCGTGCTGGAGAACGAGACCCTGAAAGACGCCGCCGTGCTGATCGCGGACGGGCGCATCGTCGCCATCGATCCGGCCAGCAGCGAAGGTGCGCAGGAGATCGACCTGCGCGGCCACACCCTGATGCCGGGCATGATCGACCTGCATTGCGATGCGCTGGAGAAGGAAGCCGAGCCGCGCCCCGGCGTGCACTTCCCCTTCGATTTCGCCTGCGCGCAGGCCGACAAGCGCAACGCCGCCGCCGGCATCACCACCATCTATCACGCGCTGTCCTTCGCCAATGCCGAGCTGGGCGTGCGCAACAACGCCACGGCGGCGGAGCTGGCACGCGCGGTGCACGCCTGGCAGCAACATGCGCTGGTGGACAACCGCGTGCATGCCCGCTACGAGATCACCGACCCGAGCGCGCCGGAGGTGCTGAACGACCTGCTGGGCAATGACGAGATCCACCTGATGTCGTTCATGGACCACACGCCGGGGCAGGGACAGTTCAAGAGCATCGACGCCTACCGCAGTTTCCAGACGCGCACCTACAAGAAGGACGAGGCCGAGTTCGAGGCGCTGCTGGCCGAGAAGCTGGCGCAGGGCGCGGGTGCCGAAGGGCGCATGCAGCAACTGGCGCAGCACGCGCGTGAACTGGGCATCCCGCTCGCCAGCCACGACGACGACCGTCCCGAGAAGGTAGATGTCGTCAAGGCATTGGGTGTGACCGTGTCCGAATTCCCGATCAATCTGGAGACCGCCGTCGCCGCACGCGCCGCCGGCCTCGCCACCCTGTTCGGTGCGCCGAACGTGGTGCGCGGCAAGTCGCAGTCCGGTTCCATGCGCGCGCTGGATGCGGTGCGCGAAGGCGTGGCCGATTGCCTGTGCGGCGATTATTCACCCGCCGCGCTGTTGCCCGCCGTGCTGCAGTTGCCCGAGATGGCAGGCATCAAGCTGCATCAGGCGGTGGCGCTGGTGACCTGCAATCCCGCGCGTGCCGTCAGTCTGAACGATCGCGGCGTGATCGCGGCAGGCAAGCGCGCCGACCTGCTGGCCGTGCGCTATCTTGGCGGCCTGCCGCAAGTGTCGCGCGTGTGGTCCGAGGGCCTGCCGGTGATGACGCTCGCTTTCGACCACGGAGCCTGAGATGAGCGGCGTCCTGCTCTATGTGATCGGCGCATCCGGCAGCGGCAAGGACAGCCTGATGAGTCACGCGCGCTTCAAACTGGCACAGGATGCCAACGTGGTGTTCGCCCATCGCTACATCACGCGCCCGTCCGACGCGGGCGGCGAGAATCATGTGGCGTTGAGCGAGGACGAGTTTGAATCGCGCGTGAAGCAGAAACTGTTTCCGTTGCACTGGCACAGTCACGGTCTGCGTTATGGCATCGGCTGCGAACTGAACCACTGGCTCGCAAAGGGGCTGACCGTGGTGCTCAACGGTTCCCGTGCCTATCTGCACGAAGCCTCGCGCCGTTATCCGGAACTGGTGCCGGTGCTGATCGAAGTGTCGCCTCAGGTGTTGCGCCAACGTCTGCAGGCACGCGGTCGCGAGAGTGCAGACGAGATCGAGGCGCGTTTGCAGCGCGCGGGCGAGTTTGATTTCCTGCAACACGGCAGACTGCTGCGCTTCCGCAACGACGCACCGCTGGCGAGCACCGGTCCCGAATTCGTCGAACTCATCCGCAGCCAGGAAAAGGTCACGCCATGAGGCTGACTTTCCTCGGCACCGGCGCGGCCGGTGGTGTGCCGCTGTGGGGTTGCGATTGTCCGGTGTGTACATTGGCGCGTGTCGACATCACCCTGCGCAGACAACCGAACTGCGCCGTGCTGGAAGCGGGCGGAACACGATTGTTGATCGATGCGGGCGTGATGGATGTGGCGGAACGTTTCCCGCCGGGCACGCTGAATGCGGTGCTGGTCACGCATTTCCATGCTGACCACGTGCAGGGCTTGTTCCATCTGCGCTGGGGTAAAGGCGAACTGGATGTGTATTCACCGCACGACAGCGAAGGCTGCGCTGACCTGTACAAATCACCCGGCCCCTTGAAATTCACGCAGTTATCCAAGTTCGAGCAGATAGAGTTGGGCGAGGTGCGCATCACGGCTGTGCCACTGGTGCATTCCAAACCGACCTTGGGTTACTGCATCGAACATAAGGGCGCACGCTTGGCCTATCTTTCCGATTGTCGCGAACTGCCGCCCGCCACACTGGAATTCCTGAAACGCTGGCAGCCGCACACCATTTGTCTGGACTGCACCTTTCCGCCGGGTGCGGATCAGCCGCGCAACCATTTCGACCTGACCGAAGCACTCACGCTGTCGCGGGACTTCCCGGATAGTGAACTGGTACTGATGCACATCGGCCACAAGCTGGATGTCTGGCTGATGTCGCGACCGGATGCGCTGCCCGATGGCATGACGCTGGCGCGCGACGGCGAGACACTGGTCTGCATCCCCTCCTCATGACACCACTGCTGGCCGTCGGCCTGTCGGTGTTATTGCATCCTGCTGACACGGCGCACGCATAGCGACGCAAATTTCCTGTGGTGGATCGTCGGCCTGCATGTGCTGACCTTCGCGCCGTTCACCCTGCCGGGATTCCTGCAGGCCGCGCAGGCATCCCCCGTGCTGTATCTGTGTGCCGCCATCAGCGGTGTCGCCAATGGTCTGTATTTCCTCGGTCTGCGCGCGGCCTACCATGCCGCACCGGCCAGCGCGGTCTATCCCATGGTGCGTAGCTCCCCTTTGCTGATCGCGGTGGTCGAGACACTATCCTTCGCGTCTTCGCGCGCGAATCTCCCCAGTTGTCCTGGCTTGCCATCCTCGGGTGCGCATTGTCGAAACCCAGCATCCTCGTTCCGTCTGGATCATGGAAGGTGAAGGAATAGGCAATGCCGTGCGGCACCTGGTCGGACTGCGCAACCAGCCTGATCTCGAACTTCAGGAAATGCCCACTGGCGAAAAAGTGGCACCTACCGTCGTAATCAAGCAGCCACTCCAAGGTGTGCTCATGCGTTTCTATTGATTCATCTTATACCTTCAGGATAGGATAGGTCAATGCTGCGCAAGCTTATTGACCGGCATGTCTATAAGGAAGAAAATGCCCCAAAGGTCATATGCACTTCGTCCCGTATCCGGTCAGTAGAGTCGGCTCTTACCGTGGAGTGTTGGTGGCCTTTTTCATTTCTGAAACGCAACCCTGCATTGATTCCTTGGAATAGTGGGTATCAAGAATTCCCGGTGGGCGGGGCGCTTACCTTCCAGCCTTTATAGCCTTCAGGTGTTTGACGGCGCTATATTCCAACAAGAGTTGGTCATCCGTGATCAGCAACGCGCCCAAATGGCGTGCTGTGGCAACGATCAAACGATCAGCAGGGTCTGGATGAATATTCCCCGGAAGACGTGTGCTGGCTACAGCGATTTCCGGAGTGATGGGTTCTACTCGGACACCTGGGATACTGACGGCTGCGTTCACCCATTCCCCCACATCCCGGTCCAGGGTAAGCCTTCCTTTGTTGACCAGCATTGCTACTTCCCACGGGGAAATGGCGGACAATAAAACCGCCTCTTCAGATAAGGATTGCTCGATGGCCTTCAATGCTTTCGGGTTGAGTTTGCGGTCGCCATTGAGCAGCCATACCCAAACGTGGGTATCCAACAGGACCAGATTCACTTGGCAGATTCCCATTCAGCGCTGATTGGTGAAACGATATCCATTTCTCCAACAACACTGCCTTTGAGTGCGCCGTACAATCGTTGCTCCGGCTCAACGGGTACAAGCCTTGCTACGGGTTTGCCATGCTTAGTGATGACCAAAGTCCCGCGTGTCTCGGCAACGTCGTCGAGAAGCTGTAGGCACTTCGCTTTAAACTCGCCTGCTGCGATGGCTGATTGCATTGCGACCTCCTATGGTCATAAAGTATGGTCATAGTGTAGCATGACCAACCGAAAATTCGGATACCCGAAATAGACAGGATGCGCAGCCTACATTTCAATCCGGCGCGTCCCCTCAAGATAAGCCTCAATGGCCCGCATGGCTTCGGCGGCGTATTGCTGACCACCGCTCTGCTGCAGGTACACCATCGCACGCTGTTTGCACTTGGATTCGCCACCATGACCAATCGATGCGACGACCTGGCTGAAGCACCGGTTGAACTCGGCAACCGCCAACTGGGCCTTTGGTGAAAGTTCGGCAAGCTGTCCGTTGATCGTGTAAGGACTACAACCCGAACTGCCGTTAGATTGCGCACTCATCACCTGTCTATATCAGCCTGATGTGTGGTGGAAATCCGGCGGGCTAGATGTGAGGCTCGGCGGATTACGCGTACCTGAGCGGGCGTGGGAGCAACGAAAATGAAATTATTGAGGTGCCCGTCTGATACTCAAACAAGCAAGATAGAAATCGTGCGCATTAATGAATTCAGCCGAGAGCGGCTCGCCACCATGTTGCGCGTAGGAAATCTGCATTGCACCTTTGGCCGTGGCGCCATCATCCAGCATCATGTCCAGTTGTTTCACCAGGCGACCCGGGATGTTATCGGAGCAGATGATGAATCCGCCGCCCATGCCACGGATGGGCGCGTTGCGGACTTCGCTTGCATTCACTCCCCCCTTGGACAAGTTGATTGGCGCATAGCCGCTCACGGGACTTTTCGAGGCGCTATGCGATGATCCCGTTTCCGGTATTTGCTGCCAGATATAAAACGGTTCGTTTAGGGATGCATTAAGCAGATCAGAGATCTGCAGATTATCCTGTGCGACGCCCGTACTCTCGTTACCTTTCGTTCTGTGCTTGTCGGTTTGGCTGGCTCCGCCAGTTGAAGTGACGGAACGAACCTGCCCAGCATAAAGCGCGTGCTCTATCGCCATGAAGTTTTTTGCAAGGTCACTGCAATGTGAACTTTCCAGCATCTCGCGCCCCTTGACGGTCAATGTGATGAACAGGGAGGCAATTGCCATGACGATGGCGATTTGAATCAATGTGGAGCCGGATTGTTCACGTAGCATAAAGTTGGCTATCCTTAGCGATTAAAGGGGGGCGCGTACGGATACTAGCAGTATCCATTCTGGAAGTATGGATGAATGCAGCAACATGCCGACAACCGGCGGTCAACCCTTATGGATTTTGGTCTACTTGCATCCTGCGTTTGCGTGACGCTACCTGACACCCAGATAGATTTTCACCTTCATCACCATCGGGCCGACAGATTTTACGGCCTGAATCAGCTGCGCTTCCGACACACACAACTGCTTTTTCCAGTATTGAACTTCCCACGGTTCGTTCACGTTAATGCGTTGCGGATCTTGCGGCTGCCGGATGTTCAGATTGTCTGACATGAGGTTTGTTTTCTGAGAGGAGGGCCTTTTTTAAGATAGCCTATCGTGCGCAGCAAAGGAATCGCCATGAATATCTATGCCTTTTTCGAAAAGATATAGATATTCTTTACCCTTGTACTGGGCAGAGATTTGGGAAACAATCCAAAACCCTATTGATAACCCCGAATACGGAGACCTCATGAATCGCAAGGAACTGATCGACGCACTGACCGCCAAAACAGTCAGCAGCAAGGCTGACGCAGAGCGCAACATCGCCGCACTGATCGAAATCATCACCTCCACCTTGAAGAAGGGCGACAGCGTGGCGCTGGTCGGTTTCGGCACCTTCGAAGTGCGCAAGCGCGCTGCACGCACCGGCCGCAACCCGGCCACGGGTGCAGAGCTCAAGATCAAGGCCAGCAAGGCGCCCGCTTTCAAGGCCGGCGCAACCCTGAAGGCCGCCGTCAACGGCGGCAAGAAGTAACGCCCGAAGTAGTTCACGCTTTCATTATGTATCCAGCCGGGAAGGTGACACCTTCCCGCATCGGAGAATATTTGCAGTGAAAGCGTCGTGGGAACCCGAATAGTCAATCCCTCCGGAAGAAAGGCGCGCAATGCATCACACAGGGCAAGACATGCTTTGGCTGATTGGCAGTCTGTCGCGCATCTTCCGCTTACCTTTCGATTCGCAACTCATTCGTCAACAGTTCCCGCCGCCATACTCGCGCGTGGCAGTGCTCAATGCATTGCAGGCTTTGGACTTCAAGGTCGGCGAGCGGAATCTGGATAGCAAGACACTTGCATCGCTCGAGCAGCTCCCGTTTCCGGCAGTCGCATTTCTGCGCCCCCAGCTGGCAGTGCAGACGGCTGACAAAACAGAAACCGAGCAGGGCAAGTCTTCTGCCGAACCCAGCAGTTCAGAACAGCCGGAAGCAGAAGAATCCCCCGTACTCACCGTTCCCGTGTTGCTCATTAAGGCCAGCGGTGGACAACTGATGTTCTTCCGGGCGGGATCGGAATCTCCGGAAACGATCGCGATAGACGAATTCTTCAAACTGTTTCGTACCGACATTCTGCTGATCGCGCGCAAGGAACAAAACGCAAGCGAGGGAGAAGAAGCGGCCAGTTCGCCCAAAGAGCCTGAACCATTCGGCTTCCGCTGGTTCATCCCCGAACTGATGAAACACAAGCGCATCTGGCGCGACGTACTGATCGCCTCGCTGGCGATTCAACTTGTCGGTCTCGTCACACCACTATTCACCCAGGTCATCATCGACAAGGTCGTGGTGCACCAGACCCAAAGCACCCTCATCGCCATCGCCGTCGGGCTGGTCATGTTCATGCTGTTTTCCAGCGCCATGACATGGCTGCGGCAATACTTTGTGCTGCACACCGGCAACCGCATCGACGCCGTGCTGGGCAGTCATGTCTTCCGCCACATGCTGCATCTGCCCGTACCGTATTTCGAACAGCGCCCCACCGGCACGCTGGTCGCCCGTCTGCATGGCGTCGAGACCGTGCGCGAATTCATCACCGGTGCAGCGGTGTCGCTGCTGCTGGATTTCCCCTTCCTACTGATCTTCCTCGCCGTCATGTTCTGGTACAGCTGGCAGTTGAGTCTCATCGCCTTGCTGCTGATGTCGCTCATCACCCTGGCCAGCCTGCTGGTCACACCCGCCCTGCGGGAACGCCTCAACGAACAGTTCATGCTGGGGGCCAAGAACCAGGCCTTCGTTACCGAGTACATCGCCGGAATGGAAACCGTCAAATCCCTGCAGATGGAACCGGTGCTGGTACAAAAATACGGCGACTATCTGGCGCAGTATCTCGCCGCAGGTTTTGCGACCAAACAACTCTCGAATTCCTTCAACGTCGTGGTCAACGCTCTTGAGCAGGTCATGACGCTGTCCATTCTGGTGGTCGGCGCATTGCTGGTGATGCAGAACGACGGCTTCACCATCGGCATGCTGGTCGCCTTCCAGATGTTCGCCTCGCGCATGACACAGCCCATGTTGCGCCTGGCCAGTCTGTGGCAGGAATTCCAGCAGGCAGACATTGCCGTGAAGCGTCTGGGTGACTTGATGGATGTACCCAACGAACCCTATTCCCTGACACCGGCGCGCGCGCAGGGCGGGGCAGGGGGCTGCGTCGAACTCAAGGACGTCAGTTTCCGCTACAGCGACATACACCCCTATCTGTACCGTAACCTCAGTCTCACCCTGCAACCCGGCAAACTCACCGTACTGATGGGCCCATCAGGCTGCGGCAAGAGCACGCTGGCCAAGATGCTGCAAGGTTTCTACTGGCCCAGCGACGGCAGCATCCTGCTCGACGGTTACGATCTGCGCCACCTGGCGGCCAATGAACTGCGCGCCAACTTCGGCGTCGTGCCGCAAGAGACACGCCTCTTCTCCGGCACCATCTACGACAACCTGCAACTCGCCAATCCGCACGCCGGCTTCGAAGAGATCGTGCACGTATGCAAAATGGCCGAGATCCATCAAGTCATCGAACAATTGCCGCAGGGCTACCAAACCCCTGTCGGCGAGAACGGTGTCGGTCTCTCCGGCGGACAGAAGCAGCGTATCGCCATCGCCCGCGCCTTGCTCAAGCATCCGCGCGTACTCATCTTTGACGAAGCGGTAAGTAACCTCGACATGCAGACTGCCGAACATTTCGCGGCGACCATCAACAAGCTCAAGGGGCAGGTGACCATGCTGTTCATCACGCACCAGCTGCCCAAATCCCTGCAAGTGGACGAGGTGCTCAAGTTCGGCACGCAGGAAGCAGGTACATCCTCCGATGCGGCAACCCCCGTGGCACATGCAGCCCCAGTTCGGTAGGCAAGAAAACGTGCGACTCAACGGTTTGCGCAAACTGCAACGCGTTGCTTATCTCTGCGGCGCGCTGCTGCTGGCCACTCCGGCATCCGGGCTCAGCTTCAAGGAAGCGGTGGAGCGAGCCTTGAGCAACGATCCGACATTCCTGGCCGCGCAAGCCAATCTAAGCGCCTCGCGAGAGCGCATCACCCAAGCCGCAGCGGACAATTTCTTTCAAGGCAGCATCAGCGCCAGTACCAGCAACAACCGCCGCGAATACACAACCCGCACATCACCGCCGCCCGCCAATGTGCCGTTGGAAGCCTACAACATGAGTTCGGCTCAGCTGAGTTTCACGCAACCGCTGTGGCGGCACAGCAGCATGATCGCCTTCTCACAGAGCAAGCTTGGCTGGCAGCAGGCCGATCACCAATTGCATGCAGCCGGTCAGGACATGCTGGTGCGCCTGACGCAAGCCTGGTTCGATAGCATGCAGGCGCGCGACAACGTGCAAGCAGCCGACGCACAGGTGCAGACTGCGCAGCAGCAACTCGAATTGTCGCAACGTGCCAATGCCAAAGGCATCCTGTCGCGAACCGATCTGGAAGATGCGCGTGCCAGGCACGAACAGGCATTGGCCGAGCAAGCCATGGCGCAAAGCGAACTGGAAATCAAACTGGGCGCACTGGAGCAGATCATCGGCCCGCTCGAACTCTCGCCGCCCAAACTCTATGATGACTATCCCTCGCCCCGGATGGGCGCGGATACGCTGGAACATTGGTTGGCGATCGCGGAGGAAAACAATCCCGCTTTGCTTGCCGCCCAGCGAGGGCTGGATGCCGCCAACGAAGAAGTACGCAAGCAGCAAGCGGGCTACGAGCCCACGCTCGATCTGGTCGCCTCCTATGGCAAGAACTCGCAGGCGGCCGGTATCACCGGCGGACAGGCGGGTTTTGATTCCTATGTTGGCAGCGTCGGCCTGCAATTCAACATGCCGCTGTCTGTAGGCGGCGGGCAGAGTGCCAAGGTGCGCGAAGCGTTGGCCATGAAAGATAAAGCCGTGCAGGAACTGGAAGCCGCACGCCGCCAAGCACGTATGAGCGTAAAAGAAGCTTGGTACACCTGGCGCGCCAGTGCGGTGCGCGAAACGTCGTCGCATCAGGCGGTGATATCGGCTGAACTGAACCTGAAAGGTGCCGAGTCTGCCCGCGAACGCGGCGTCAAATCCGACATCGACGTGCTTCAGGCTGCGCAACAGCTTTCCATCGCGCAACGCGACTGGCACAAGGCCCGCTACGACAGCATCCTTGGCAGCCTCAAACTTCAGGCGGCTTGCGGGCAGTTGAATGCGGAGTCTGTGATTGCGTTAGGCCGGGTCTTTGCGGACAACTAAACACTACTCAGCATGCCGTAGCGTCTCATGTCCTGACTGATGGCACGGAATCCCTGATTTCACCCTCGCACAAGACATAATGCGTACTGCGACCGCCCGCCCCGGCACTGGCCAGCACGCCGCGCTCCACCAGTTCCCTGATGTCGCGCAACGCGGTATCGGGAGAGCATTGATTCATGCTTGCCCATTTCTTGTTAGTCAGATGACCTTCAAATCCATCCAGCATCTTGTTGAGCATCTTTACTTGGCGTACGTTCATGGGTGTGCCAGACCAGTGGCGCCAGAATGCTGTCTTGATCATCACGGATTCCATCTGTTCTTCGGCATCCAGGATCGCCCGTAGCAGGCAGTCCAGAAACCATTCCAGCCATCCTGTGACATCAAGCGTGCCTTTCTGGGCGAATTCCAGCGCATCGTAGTAAACCTTGCGCTCTCGCTGGATCTGCGCCGACAGGCTGTAGAACCGATAGGAGGAACCATCCGCACGCGCCAATGCCATGTCGCACACGGCGCGTCCGATACGCCCGTTGCCATCCTCGAAGGGGTGAAGGGTGACGAACCAGAGATGTGCGAGACCAGCTTTCAGGGTCGGGTCCAGCCCATGAGTCTGATTGAACCAGTCGAGGAAGCGCATCATTTCTTGTTCAAGACGTTCCGCCGGTGGAGCTTCGAAATGCACCTTCTCTCTGCCGATGCCTCCAGAGACCACCTGCATCGGACCATCGACATCCGTCCTGTAAATCCCGACCCCAATCTTTGACAAGCCACTGTAACCGGTTGGGAAGAGTGCGGCATGCCAGCCCGACAAGCGTTCTTTGCTTAAGGGTTGCTCATACCGTTGTGTTGCATCGAGCACCATTTCCACGACACCATCCACATGCCGATCTGCCGGTGCCAACGCACCGATATCCATGCCCAGCCGTCTGGCCAAGGAAGAACGCACCGACGCTTGATCCAGCTTCTCACCCTCGATCTCGCTGGATTTGATGACATCTTCCGTCAGCATCCGTAACGTCGTTTCCTCCGCCAGCTTGAAGCCCATCGCCTGCATGCGGCCGAGCAATCGGCCTCTCTCCAGTGTGACGCTGGAGAGCAATTTTGAAAGGCGCGCGGCGTCGAATCGCCATTGAGGCCACTCAGGATGTTGCCAGATGTATTTGATGTAATCGCCGCGTTTCATGCGCTGAATATAACACCGAATCACCGCACCTCCTATCATTCCTCGCGCTCGATGCGGTGAATATGTCGCCTATTTCTCCAAGGGTGGGCGGCATGCGCCAAAAATATATAGGCATATTTGGATAGGTATATATACCTAATATAGGCCATTCGGCATATTGTCTTCACCCCCAATATCAAGTAAGTTCACCTTGTCCGTGCAGGGTCTTTCCCGGCGGCAAGCGCATCGCAAGATGCGAAACCAACAAAGATAAACTTGTCGAGGAACCC
>Ga0210044_10002915_pt1 | contig 24843 bp, 19 predicted proteins | sample CryGey13umfilter_2_FD_183959 | JGI IMG/M metagenome (GOLD analysis project Ga0210044, IMG submission 183959) | Groundwater microbial communities from aquifer in Utah, USA - Crystal Geyser 4/9/14 3 um filter (SPAdes) (version 2) | ecosystem: Environmental > Aquatic > Deep subsurface >... | reverse complement strand
AATTACTAATAAAGTTACGCTACTCTGTAGCTTTTGAAATTTATTTTTTATTATCATTCTACAAAGGTTACGCAACTTTGTTGCTAGGAAAGGACTATTTTAGATTTTATAAATGTCACTCATGTTATACTATACCATTTATTTTTTCGTAAATTTGCATTCTTATTTCGCTGTTGTTTGTGTTCTTAACAAATAATATCATATAAAACAAAAAAATGAAACAATCTGAAATCCGTTTTAGTATAGAATTAGATGATAAAGACCTTCCAGAAAAAATATTTTGGAAAGCAAGTGATTCAGGACAACAACTTGAAGAAGCAAAAGCTATTGCTTTAGCGATTTGGGACGGTCATGAAAAAAACTGTTTGCGTCTAGATTTATGGACAAAAGACATGCCTGTTGAAGAAATGAAAGGGTTTAGTATAAATATTCTAGGTGGAATGGCTGATACACTTCTGAGAGCCACCAACGACGAATATATGGCACAAGAAATTCATCAGCTTTGTGAAAAATTAGCTCTTTATTTGAAAGAAAGTCAGCAAAATACATAAAAGTAAATTCTAAACCCTAAGGGTTTGGGAAGCCCCACAGCTCCTATGATTTCAGTACGAAAAAATTCAAACGAGATACCACCAATTTTACAATCTTCTCAAACTCAGAAGGCTATCGAAACCTTGCTTGATATTGGAAAGTTTGTAGGTTATCCTCGTTTGGATATTTTGATGCACGAGGAGGTTTTGGGAAAACTTCTTGAAATTCATTACAGCAAATGTGCTTTTTGTGAAGTAGGAATTTCTATTGAAGAATCGACGGCTTTTCTGACACATTACCGTCCACCTGAAATTTATTATTGGTTGATTTATGAATGGACAAATCTTCTGCCTGTTTGTGAAGAGTGTAAACTCTACGAGGATAGTCAGTTTCCGATAATGAATAAGCACAAACGAGTAAAAACACCTCCAAAAGATAGAACGCTTTGGCGTATTGATTCGGATATTCATTTGGCAGAAGAACCTCTAATTATTAATCCAGAATTAGATGTTCCTGAAAAATATATTGCGATTGATAGAGATGGAAATTTGCAACCCATAAAACGAAATTTGCGGGCAGCTTCTACTATTACAGCCTATAAAATAAATATGGGTTCGTCAGCAGTTGCTCGTCATCGAATTATCCGTGAAATTACTCAAAAACTCCATCAAGCTGCAACTGATTTATTAGAAGAAACTGTTCGTTACCCAGCTCCATATACTCTTTTGCAAAAGTATTTTGAACCTATTTTGACAGAACTAAATACCATAGCAGCACAACGAACACCTCATGCGATGTTGGGTAAAAACATGCTTTTCAATTTTGAATATTTTTTTATAGAAGAATGTGAAGATTTTGAAATTATGCGTGTCTTAGAACAAGTGCAAGTTCATTTTATCGAAACGATTACGCCTTTTTTAAATATAGATTTTCCAGAAGAACAGCGAGCAAGTGAAGATAATACACTTATTTTGGAGTCTATGTTTATCAAAAATATACGCTGTTTTGACAAACTTTCCATTGATTTGCCTCATATTCATACAAAAGAAAATATTACATTAATTGTAGGAACAAACGGAACAGGAAAATCGACTATTCTTCAACTTATTGCGCTCGGTCTTGCGAATGTTCCAAAACCTCCAATTAATTATGGCTGGGAAAATGTAGTGCATGGCAATAAAGACACAGGACATCTAGTGCTGCGTTTGCAAGGATTTGGAGAAGAAGTAAATATCAAATTTAAGATTGATAAAAATGGTGTAATGCACACAGGAAGTCATCGACGTTATTTTGAAATGATACGTGCTAATTTATTGATTTTGGGATATAGCACAGGACAACGTGGACTTCGAAACTATGATTTTCAGCATCGTACTTTTGCGCCTATTGCATCATTATTTGGGGAAAATGGTTTTTTGAAAAGCGAAGATGACCACAGTACTTATTTTTATATAGAGAATAATATTGAAGCTATTCGAAAGATAGTCAATCGTTTGCTTGCTCCTTCATTGGGAATAACGAAAAATCAGCACGATGAAAAATTAGAACAAGGTCTTTTAGGGCTTAATAAAGATGGTAATTTTATCTTTCAAACAACATCTGGAGAAGCTCTTATTTCAGCTATGTCAGATGGTTTTCAGACTGTTTTTAGTTGGGTTTTGGATTTGTGTGTACGAGCTATTCAGCATCCTTTTGACTTAGAATATCCAGAGAGCGTACAAGCTATTGTCTTGATTGATGAGATTGATGTTCATTTGAGTCCAAATTTACAGCGCACACTTATCCCTCGTCTTTCAGAAGTATTTCCCAATACACAGTTTTTGATAGGAACACAAAGTCCCTTTATGATTCAATCGATGGCTGCTAATAATGTTATTTCCTTAGAATGGGAAGATGAGCGAATTATTGCTCATCCTCTTTTGATGGAAGGAATGCCATGGGCTTGGACAATTAGCGAAATTTTGGCTCGTTTGTTAGGAAACGTAACCGAAATATCGCCTATTATGGATGATTATCTGACTGAATTATCTCAAGCGATTGGAAAAAATGACAAACTCTATGCAGAGCAGTTGTATCTAAAAATAAAAAATGCACTTCCCAAACTAAGTCCGTATCATGAGTATTTAGAAATAATAGCAAAAGACTATTTTACAGTTACTACTAAAGAGTAATCAGAGTAATCAGTTACCAGTAAGATTACTTGTTACTAAACTAAACTAAACTAAACTAAAATTAATTTAATTAATAAAGAAATTCTTTTTGGTTGAGTAAATAGCTTTCATTTACCCAAAGAATAGCACGGTGTTCGTCGTCAAACTTACGAATCCATTTGAATCCTTTTTCTTTAAGTTGTTTTTTGTTTTTTGAAAAAAAAGCAGTTATTTTTCCTTTTTGGTCTTGCGTGGCAATAAAAATCATTGAATTAGTGTTTTAAAAAAATTGAAGCACAAATGAGTAAGAAAAATAGTTACTTAGAAATAATAATTAAATTCTGTTTCTGTATTCTAAAAAATGTATCTTAAAGCAATTACTTCTTACTTCTTGTCAGTTAAATTACTAACACAGTCAATATACGAAATTTTATTTGCTTTTGCAAATTATAACCAAATTAAATTCTTATTAATTTTTAATTAACGTTTTTTGTTTTTTCAAAATTAATTATTTCGTATTCGTTTTATATTCAAAAAACATTAATTATTTCGCTTTATCAAATTTTCAAATTCCCTATTTTCTATGAAGTTTCAAAAAATACTTTTTCTTCTTTTTTTTCTTCCTGCTGTTAGTATTACACATGTGAGTTGTAGCCAAACAGATTATAAAGCAACACTAACAGAAACAAATGATTCTTTAGCTCTCATAAATAATCTGACTGATTCCTTAAAGCTAAAATTAAATGATACTACACTTTCAGCCATAACAGACAATTCAAAAACAAAAAAACAAACCCTTCAAATTATTGGAGTGGGTGATATGATGTTCGGAACAAATTTTCCTTCTGCTGCACATTTGCCACCCAATGAAGGTAAAGATTTGATTTCAGAAGTAGATTCTATCCTTAAAAGTGCCGATATTACTTTCGGAAATTTGGAGGGTGCAGTATTAAATGAAGGTGGTAGTGTGAAACGCTGTTCAGACCCTAGTAAATGTTATGCCTTTAGAATGCCTGAAAAATTGGTGGAAGATGTCTTGAAGCAAGGAGGTTTTGATATAGTCAGTATTGCCAATAATCATGTAGGTGATTTTGGAAACGAGGGCAGAGAAAACGGTAAAAAATTCTTAGAACGCATTAATGTAGAATATGCAGGTCTGACTTCTTGCCCTTATACCATCTTCGAAAAAGAAGGCATAAAATACGGTTTTGCAGCCTTTGCACCCAATTCTGGAACGATGGATATTAGAGATATTAAAGCAGCCGAAGAAATTGTAAGAAAATTAAATGATTCTTGTGATGTCGTAATTGTTTCTTTTCATGGTGGGGCAGAAGGAAGAAGTAAACAACACATTACACGCAAAACAGAAACTTTTTATGGAGAAAATAGAGGAAATGTCTATGCTTTTTCTCACGCCATGATTGACGCAGGTGCTGATATTATTTTTGGACATGGCCCTCACGTTACTCGTGCTATGGAAGTCTATAAAGGTAGGTTTATTGCTTATAGTTTGGGTAATTTTTGTACATATGACCGTTTTAGTTTGCGTGGAGAAAGTGGACTTGCTCCGATTGTAAATATCAAAACTGATACCGAAGGCAAATTTATTTCTGGTCAGATTACACCTATTATTCAGCTTGGAAGAGGTGGTGTTACGCTTGACAAACAAAAAAGAGTAATTCCAATCATTCAAAACCTAAATAAAACTGATATTCCAAAAGGAATTATTGAAATAACGGATGAAGGAGAGATTTTGATGAAAAAGAAATAAAACCGTTTTTGTAGGGACAAGGCATGCCTTGTTCCTACTCTAATAATTAAAACGACTAAATCTTTCCATTCAAACTAGACCAGCCACCACCATTAATAACATTGGTATAGCCTTTTGATTGCAGCATACTTTTTGCACTTCCACTACGCATTCCAGATGCACAACAGGTAATAATAACTTGATTTTTGTCTTTGAACTGTCCAAGTTGATTTCCCAAAGTATCCAAAGGAATATTTTTAGAACCTTGAATGTGTCCTCCTGCATACTCGCCTTTTGAGCGAACGTCGATAATAATTGCACCTTCTTTTAAAAGTGCTTTGTAGTCTGTCGGAGTACCTGCACCGAATAAATTTTTAATTGCGTCTAACATAATTGTATATAATTGAAGAGTGATAAATTCAAATTTGAATACGACAAAATTAGAGCATTTTTTAGAGAAATTTGGTAACACAAGTTACAGAACTAAAAATAATTGAATTTATTTTTTTCTTTTGTTTTTCCAATCTTTCAAATTCTTTACGACGTTCAAAGCAGGTTTTATTGTATAATTGAAAGGAAAAGAACGCAATCTAAAGGCTCTTGAAAGGGTATTTTTTTTGGTGGAATGTATAAAATTCGACAAATAAGATTGATAAAATGCTTTTTTAGAAATAGAAAGTTCAATATTTTGAGATAACAGTTCTGCCCAAAACTCTCCTAAAAGGTTATTAAAAACCATCTTGTTATAAATTTCTATTTCTTGATTTTTGGAATGAAGTAGTTCTAACCAATTCTTAGCTGTTTCGAAAAAGGATTCATTATTTTGTTCAAAATCCATATTTCCAATTTTTTTATGAATAATTAATTCATCTTGATTGGCATAGATTCCTAGCTCTTCTAATTGATTTTTGTAGATTTTGAATACATTTTCTTGTAATTCTTTCTCTTTTGTTTGACTAATATTTTCATTGTGAAGCCTATATTTTACTAATGATTCGGCAAGGTTTATAACCCTTGTTTTTTGAGAAATACGTACCCAAAGGTCATAATCTTCAGCAAGTGGAATTTCTTCTCTGTATTTCAAATCTGCAAATTCTCTTCGCATCATGACAGACGACTGTGCAAACTGATTCAAAAATAATAGTTTTGCAGGGATTCGTTCTGGACGATGTTCTAACTGCCAAGCTCCTTTGATTGTGTTTTCATTATCAATAATTGTAACCCAAGAACCTACTAAACCAAATTCTTCATTTTTATCCAAAAAATCAGCTTGCTTTTCTAATCGTGTAGGTTCTGCGTAATCATCACAATCTAAAATAGCAATATAATTTCCTTTAGCTTCTTCGAAAAGACGATTGCGAGTATAAAAAATCCCTTTATTTCCATCATTTTCTAATAAACGAATGCGCTTATCTTGGTATGAATTGATTATTTCTGCACTTTTATCTGTTGAGCCATCATTTATAATTAGCAATTCAAAGTCCATATAAGTTTGATTCAAAATACTTTCAATAGCTATTTTGAGGAATTTTTCTCCATTAAAAACAGGCATTACAACACTTATCATAGAATAAATTTAGAAGTCTGAATTTAGAACTTAGAAGTGAAATTTCAATCACTTTTTATAATCTTACAAAAATAGCTTAAACTTTATTCTATCTCAAACATTATTTAGTAAATAGAACTTTTATCAATCAACAAATCCAAAATAAATACCTCATTATGCAAACTATATACGCCAATCAAAAAGCCTTACCATCAAGAAAACAACTCACCGAAACATTAATCGAAACGATTACTGAATCAGAAGAACAATTAGATGCTTCTTTAGAACGTGAACTTGTCCTTTTTAAAGATGAAAAAAATGAACTAGATTATATCATAAATACACTTATCCAAGTCTGTAAACTCTCTTCTGGAGATGCCTTTGATGTAGTTTCAGAGGCGAATGCAAAAGGACATTCTACCATCACAACAGGAACATTTAATGAACTCAAACCACTTCGAAAAGGCGTTTGTGATAAAAATATTTGGGTAGAAATTTTGTAATTCTCAAAATTAACTTTGAAACTACAATGATAGACTTAGCAAAACTAAACCATTATTTTGGAATGTTTAAGGACTTGGGAATGCAAGATTTGAAAGATTTATTTGCAAACACAAGCCTCAAAACCCTTGAAGTTTCTGATTTTTTCATGAAAGAGGGTGAACAAAAAAGACAAATTGCCTATATCAAAAAAGGATTAATACGTGCTTTTTTGGTTGATGAAAAAGGCGATGAAATAACGACTGTTGTTCGGTGGGAAGACCAATTTATTACTTCTTATGATGTTATTTTGTATAATCGTCCTTCTCGTTTTTATTATCAAGCCTTAGAAAAAACGGAGATTCTAGTTATAGATTATGATTTGGTTCAAGAAATTATAGCCAAAAATCCAAAATTAGAACAAGGCAGATTATTCTTTTTGCATAATGTCCTCAAAGATTCTTTTGCAAGAGTGGAGTCTTTTACGCTTTACTCTCCAGAGGAACGCTACATAGAATTTGTCAAGTCAAAGCCCGATATTGTAAACAGAGTTCCCGATAAATATATCGCCACTATTTTGGGAATGACCCCCGTTTCGCTTTCAAGAATTAGAAAACGAATTGCGACCAAGGAAATGCAAAAAAATAGCACAAAAAAATAAGCGCATTTTTTCATTACTTATCTTTTGTTAATCTCCAAAGGGTATTCTGTATAGTATATTTGTATAAATCAAATCAATCATAACTTACTCATTATAAAATGATTGACTGAATTTATACACTCTAAAACAAATATATTATTATGGAAACTCAAGCCTTTCATTTTTCGCCATATCTACCTCTTATTAGCAATCTGCTTCGCTATTTTATTTTTGCAGGTTTAGCTTTTTTGATTGTCTATAAATTATTTTCCAATCAATTTTTAAATAATAAAATTCAAAAACGAGTTGCTCAAAAAAAAGATTTTTTGAGAGAAATAAAACACTCTATTTTTTCCACTTTTGTTTTTGGAAGTATCGGTTTTGGTTTTATTTATTCTTCTTTGGGAAGTTATTCACAGATTTATACAACTATTTCTGATTTTCCGTTGTGGTGGTTGCCTATAAGCGTTTTTTTAATTCTTACTATTCAAGACACTTATTTTTATTGGATGCACAAGACTATTCATTCTCCCAAATTATTCAAGCGTATTCATCACGTTCATCACCAATCTACTAATCCTTCGCCTTGGGCTGCTTATTCGTTTCATTTTGTGGAGGCTATTCTTGAAGCTGTAATTATTCCAATTACACTTTTTATTGTTCCTGCTCATCCGTTAGCTATTTTGGCTGTTACTTTTATTTCATTTTCGTTTAGTGTTTACGGACATTTAGGGTTTGAAATTACGCCAAAATGGTTTAGAAATTCTTTTCTTTTTGAAATCATGAATACTTCTGTATATCATAATCTGCATCACGCCAAATTCAAAGGAAATTACGGCCTTTATTTTAGAGTTTGGGACAGAATAATGAATACAGAAAACCCTGATTATGTAAAAGAGTTTGATAGAATACAAGAAAATCGTTTTATAAAAACTATAAAAACTCCTGCTTTACATAATTCAAAAATAAAAACCACCTTATCATAGAATGTATCAAAACTTGATAAATCAGAATACGATTTATCAAGTTTTTTTGTTTATTCTACTTTCAATCCTTCCCATCTTACGCCCTTGAAATCTAATAATGCTTTATATTCTTCATTCTCTTTTTTACGAAAAACTACAGATTCTTTAGATTTTTTATCCCAAAAAAAGGTACTATCATTCTCAGCAAAGAGTTTTCCGTTAAGTTTTCCATTCTGATAAGCCATTAAATACTCATCTTCTAAAATAAACTTTAATTGTAGATGTTCTATTTCTGCAAAATCATAAGTCCCTTCGTAATGAGAAAGTACAGTCGTAGGAAGTTTAATTTCTACCCTATTGACTTCTCTAGGGATTTGATAAGGTTTTCCTTCCAAAATCTTTTTCAAATCTTCTACAATTTGTTGAAAAGGTATTTCATCATAATTAGACAAAAAAGTTAAGTTATAATTTTGCTCATAATTTTTGAAAGTATAGGCTCTTTTGCCTTGTGTTCCTCCTGCATGTCCGATTTGATTTTTCTCATTTAAAGCAGAGAAATAAGGCTCATTTTCTAAATGATTAATAAATTTATTCAAATCATCAACGGTAGAATACAAATGTCCCGTTTTACAATCTTCTTTTGGGAACTCTAAAACAGAAGTTAATTGCTTGTTTTTTTTGTAATGTCCGTAAGCATATTTTTTTAGGTTGGAAGTATCAAAATCAAAATGCCCTCCTGAATTTGTCATTTCCAAAGGTTCAAAAAAGGCTTCTTTCAAATAATTATGATATGATTTTTGACTGATTTTTGAAATAATATAATACAAAATCTGAAAACCCACATTCGAATAACGTTCATCTGTATTAGGCTCAAATTCTAATTTTTCTTTTTTTGCTAGTTCTATAATTTCTTCTGAACCAAGGTCGAAACAGTTATCATTATTGGTTGTCAATTCTCGTGGCAAACCCGAACGATTGTGCATTAAATGTTCAAGTGTAATTTTGTTTCCATTAGGAAAATCAGAAATGTATTTGTTCAAAAAATCACTTTGTTTCAGTTTTCCTTCACTTTCTAACTTGATTATACTTGCCTTAGCAAATAGTTTGGCAATAGAACGCAAATCAAACTGACTTTGAGGAGTTACCCAAAGAGAAGACAGCGAATCAGTTGGTTTTGTTGAAAGATTATAGGCTTTTTTGAGAATTTGCTTTCCATTTTTTTCTAACAAAACAACGCCATTAAATTGCCCTAAATTTGTCAGAGCAGTCATATATTCATCAGCATTTTTAGAAAATGAACTAGTTTTAGTGTTTTTATAAGTAGAAGAGTATTGAGTTTTCTGACAAGAACAAAGAATAAAAAAGATAAGAAATAGACTAACCTTTTTGAAGTAAAAAAGTATTGATTGCATAGTCAAATTTGATTTTTATATGATTAGAATTGAATTACTGTACCCTACTATTTTTATTAAACACAGAGTTACAGAGAACACAGAGAACTGAAAGTCAGCGTAGCTAATTAAAATACATTTTTTAAGAATAAATTATTTTTAAATTAAATTATTCAAATAGTATTTTGTATTATCTGTATTTTCAAATCCTGTTAATCCTACTAATCCTTAACAATAATACTATACAAAAAATAGTAGGGTACAGTAGAATTGAATCACAAAAAAATAAGAATGCCTAGACAAAAAATTGTAAAAATGGTAAAATTTATTTGTGTCTATCCAAAAAAGGAGGCAGTTCTTTAAAAAACTTTGAAGGTGAAACACCACAAATTCTCTTGAAATCATTATTGAAATGAGATTGATCAAAATATCCAAATTCATAACTCAAAGCTGTGTAAGCTAACTCTGGATGCTTTATTTTGTGTTTGATAACTGCCACTATTCGCACAATGACAATGAATTTTTTGAGTGTATAAGTAACTTTGTCTTTAAATAATTTATTGATTTCTTGCCGACTAATTTCAAACTTTTCGGCTAACTCTTGAACTGATGTAATACCTTTTTTCTTATAAACTTCTTGACAAATATTTTTTACAAAATGAATAGTTGGAGTTAGTATGGGTGTGTTATTTTTAATAAACGAAGTAGCCAATTCTTTCTGCTTTTCAAAACTATTGATTTTGAATAATTTCTTGTGCAGCTCTATAATTTCATTTCCATAAATTGTTTTTAAATCAATAATTCCTTTTTGAGATTGAATAGGAAAAAATGAAGCATTGAGCCACGGTTGAACTTTTATCGTAAAAAAAGTGATAGAATTATCAAATTTGAGTTTGTAAGGAGGATTAGACAAGCTGATTGTAAATGTTTCAAATTCGATAGGAATAATTTGTTTTTTGATTCCATATTCGAATTCTGTTTGTTTTTCTTTAAAAAAAATAAAATCATAGCACCCATCGTCAATAATAGGTTTATATTTTACCTCTGAATCAGCAGGAATATTAGCAAAATAAAACTCTTTAATCAAATTTGAAATTTCAGTTGTTGGAATGTGGTTTTCTAAAATCATTTTAATCAACTATTTTCAATCAATTTATACATAATATCACTTCTCAAAACGTATTTTCTACCTTCCAAAACTTCGCTTCCTTCGGGGTAGAGTTTGTGTAAAAAAATGAGTGCCATTCCTTCTTGAGGAATAATTCTGTGTTTTAAAAAAGTAGTTTCTCCTCCTTGATAGCCATCATTTAGATAAACCATAAACGTAAAATAACTCGCTTCAGATTCATTTCTGATAAAATTTCCGTCTTGATGTCCTTTAAATTGATGCCCTTTTTCATATTTATAAAATCTAAACAGCTCGTTTACTCCAACTACTTCATTTCTTCCAATTTTAGGAACAAAAAAGTCTTTTCCTCTTTCAAAAATCAAATTAGCTAATTCTTGATTTTTGTGAAAAGTTCTTTCATTATTTCTAACTTCTGAAACTACTTTTCTTGTATCTAATTTTGCAGCTTCATAACCTAATTTTTCACTCAAATCAATATATTTTTGACATTTTTGAGGCGTAAAGAAATTTTCTATCGTAATGATTCTATTTTCTATCAGATGAGTTGGTTTCATAAATTTTAGTCTTTTGTGATGTTTACTTTAGGTTTCCAAAACAAATTACAAAAATAGTCAATAAAAAAACTCCCTTTTCAAGAAATCAAATTAATGATTATTGAAAAGGGAATTTTTTATGTAATAGAATTTGATTTTCATTAATTGGACAGGATTTTAACCCTGTTTTGTCTTATTCAATACCTAACTCTTCTTTCATTTTACGAATATATTGTTCGATTGCTCCTGTCATAGACGGTGCATTTGGAAGAGGTGCTTCAATATCCAAACGCAAATTATGGTCACGAACTGCTTGTGCCGTTGTAGGACCAAAGGCTGCAATACGAGTAGTTTTTTGTTTGAAATCAGGGAAATTATCAAATAAAGATTTGATTCCTGAAGGACTAAAAAACGCAATTACATCATAATTTACATTCTTCAAATCCGACAAATCACTAGAAACAGTCGCATAAATAACAGCTTCCGAATGCTCAATATTGTTTTCTCTCAAAAATCTAGGAATATCATCTCTACGAATATCCGAACATGGAAATAAGAATTTTTCTTTCTTGTGTTTCGCAATGACTTTGTTTAAATCTTCTGCTGTACGCTCGCCCACAAAGAGTTTGCGCTTGCGAAGATTGATATATTTAGGAAGATAGATAGCAGTTTGTTCTGAAACACAAAAATACTTCATGTCATCAGGAATAGTAATTTTTAGCCCTTTACAAAGTGTAAAAAAATGATCTACTGCATTCCTACTTGTGAAAATTACTGCCGTATGGTCTAAAATATTGATACGCTGCTTTCTAAATTCACGTAAAGAAACAGGCTGCACTTCAATAAATTGTCTGAAATCTACCTTTACATCATACCTTTGAGCGAGGTCGTGATAAGGAGATTTGTCAGTCAAAGGAGCAGGTTGAGAAATCAATACACTACGAATTTGCTTGGGTGCAGGTGTTGGGTGTGAGGCATTCGCTTCGTTTGCCATATCGTTGCAAAAATTGGTTTGTTAAAAACTACGACTAAAACAGTTTGTGCAAACTAAATATGCCTATTTTCTCAATAAATCAGTAATCAAATAGCGATTTATTCAGAAAATACTTTATATTTACGCAAACTTTTTGTGGTAATTATTTAGTAATTACTACTTTTTTAAATTTACTCTAAACTCGTTCTTTTTCCTCGTACCATTATTATAGTATTAATTCAGTTTAAAATTGCATTTAATTGAAAATACTTTTAAAATTGATAAGATTATTAAGGATAAGTAAAGAAATAATTAAATTACTGAGATAATCCATTTTGAAATTATCAAAAGGGGAATCATTTCGGTGGCGCAAAGGTACGAAAAAAGATACAACTTACCAGCATTTGTTCGTGTAAACAAATAATAACTAATTAATAAACTGTGAGTTAGGATAGAAATAGCTACTAAGAGAACAAAATAATAGAGAAAAGAACTATTTGTACGCTCTAAAGAAGGCGCATAAAAAGAATCAATTAGGAAGGAAAATAATATTGTTGCTGCAAAAATTACACTCATTACCAAGGTGTTTCCCAAAATAAGAGCTTGTATGTGTTGCTCACTAAGTTGAGCGTGTTTGAAAAAAAGTTTGCCCATTAATTGAATCCAAAACAATCTAAAAGCTGCAATACACAAACACCAAAAAGCAGCATAGAGCCAATTCAAAATAAAAGAAAATAGATTGTTTTTGATAAGAAAATAACTGTTTGTCGTCGTGCCATAGCGTTCTACATAGGTATAAAAAATCCATACAAAACCCATTATCAAACTAAAATAAATAATATACCCTATTTGTGGTAATACCTCGGTTCTTTTAAAGGTTTTGGCAGGTCTAAAAAAATAACTCCACGATTCTCTAAAGGCTTCTTTACCTATCATTGGATAAATACTGACCGAAAAAACGACGATAATTCCGACCATAAACCAATTTATCATCAGAATCCAATCAGGAATAGGCGATGTTGGTTTTTTTGCTGTTTTGGGGTTTATAGCTACTTTTTCGGCTGTTTTTTCTTTACTAAAACTATTTTTTTGAGTGAGAATATAAGCAGAATAAGGCTCAAGAATTTGATTTTGAGGCTTTTCTTGATAAACGGTTAGCATTAAAAAACCATTGAAGTTGCTGTGTTTTTCTTTATCAGAATACAAATTTATCAGACTGTCAAACGAAATTTCTATGTATTCTTTTTCTGTAATAATGGAAGAAAAACGTGTATTCCAAAATAGTTTTGCATCTTTAGGCAGCGCAACACCTAAATAATTATTTTTATAATCTGCTAGATTTTTATTAAAATCAAAAATCAAATGTAAAGCTCTATACTGACTATGAATAGTAGGAAGATAAGGAACATAACTTTCTAAATCTTCATCATAAACAACCCATTTTTCACTCAAAGTTTGATAAATCGAACTAGACTGAACAACAGGCGAAGCCATCACAGAATTTTGAAAACTCAAAAAAACTGTAAAAAATAAGATAAAAATAGAAGTTTGTAAAGAATTGCTAAGACTTTTCACGTTTGTTTAAAAATATTTTTTTATTATTCCTAAAGCATTCGGTATTTTCTCGCAGGCTAAAGCCTACGCTACATTCGCATCCTAAAGGATGCGCTACATTTATGCTACATCACAAAATTAGCTAATTTCTGACTAAAATATGACTTTTCTTTTTTGGTTACTCTTTTTTAGTATTTCTTTTTTGAGTGTCTTGACTTCTATTTTCTTTAAAAATGGACAAACCATTCAAATTATTTTCCTTCCTTTATTGATTTTTGCAATACATTTTGTTTTTAAAAGTAAAAAAGGAGTAAATCTGAATCATTTTTTTAAAGAAAGAAAACAAGTTTTTTTATTGCTTTTGGGAAGTGTTTTGATTTGGCTTCTGAATGCTGTTTTTGTGTTTGATATTTCTGCAGTTTTTGAAAGTGCAACGAATTTTAATTTTTTGATTCCCTCAAAAGATGCTTTTTTTTATGGTCGTTTGTCCGAAAAATTATTGACCTCTTCCTATGAAAGCGTTTATGCGCTTCATGAAGATTTACCAACCGTTTTGGGAACTACGCCCTATCATTATTTTGAGTTTTGGCTATCTGCTTTTTTCTGTAAAATTTTTTCTGTTTCGGGGTATGTAGCTTATTCACTTTTTACGATTCCTGTTTTGCAAATCTGTGCTTGGATTGGATTTTTGGCTGTTTTTGAACAAAAAATAGATTGTAAAATAAATCTAACTACTTTTCTTTGGTCGTTTGGATTACTTTTTTTAGGTGGAATTTATCTTCCTTTTTATCAACACATAAAAGGTTTTCAATCTACGTATTGGCTTACAAATACGATTTTTACAGGACTTTCAGAACATTATTTTTTTTGGATTGCTATTTTTATTTCTTTTCAAAAGAAAAATTATAGAGCTTGTATTTGGATAATTTTTATGATTCCGATTATTTCTCCTACGCTTTGGGCTTCTTGTTGGGCAAGTCTGTTTTTTATTGGGAGTTTTTTATTTTATCAAAATTGTCATGAAAAGTTATCTTTTTTGAAAAAAAACAAATTAGAAATTCTAGCCTTTTTCTTGATTCCTCTTTGTTATCTTTTGTTTTATTATTTTACTGGGTCTTCTCAAAGTGTCGCTAGTGAAGATGTTTCTATTTTAGCCTTATCAAAAAATAAAATTAGTTTATTCAGTATTTTTAAAGAAATAACGATTTATTTATTTGGCTTCTTTGTGATTTATATTCCTTTTCTGATTCTATTTTATTCTGATTTTAAAAAGGTTTTTGTGAAAAATATCAAGCTGCTGTTGTTGGTTTCCTCACCAACGACTTACATATTATTTGTTAGTGGAGGGATTTTGGGAGGAATAGTTTTTTATTTTCTCTTTCCATTTCACGGAGAGCGATTTCAGTTTTTAAGAAATTTTATTTTGCCTTTTGTACAAATCAGTTTGATTTATTTTTTTATAATAAAACAGAACTATTTGAATAACAAAGTGAAGATTGTTTTTGTGATGTTACTTTTGTATGGATTTGGTTTTGCGCTGCATTGGTTTTGGAAAGAAACACAGCCAAATCAAATTTATACACAAGATTATTTGAATGGATTAGAAAAAGAATTGATAGAAAAACAAGAGTTAAAGCGAGGAGGTATTTTTCATAATTCTAGTTATTACGATGATAAAACTTTATTTAATAGAAATGAAAATTTTGAAATAGAAGGGCGTTATTTAGCTTTTAAAACTGACTTAGAACGGTTTTATAATTTAGATATGGTTTGTATAAAGTATCAAGAAAATAATTCTAGTCTATTTTCTGAAACTGATATTTTTGCTGTTTGGCTAAAAAATAAAATTGAAGATAATGAAAACAAGAATATGATTTGTAGTGATTCTCTAAAATGGCTTTTTGTAGAAGAGCAACAACTAGATTTTGTAATTATTGGACAAAATGTATCTATTCCTACCAAAATTCAATCAAAAATTAAGTTTAAAGTAAAAGATGATTTTACTGGAGAGATTTTTTTACAACTGTCATTCCCCACCCTAAATTAAAAAAAAGCCGTGTTTAAATAAATTATCATTTAATTGATAATAAATTGTATTTTAGCTGTGTAGCTGCGAAATATTTGTAGAAAAAAACATTAAACAGAAATTTCAAGCTGCGTAGTTGCGTAATATCGTAATTTAAGACGTAGATAAAAATAGCAATATTACGCAGCTCTATGAAATAAAATTAAAACTGTATGATTACAAATATTGCACAGCTACGCAGCTAAATAGCTACTAACTTTAAATATTGCTATTTAATATTGTATTGATACAATTATTAAATAATATCAAAATTTTGAATAAAAGGGTGGGGAATGAGAGTTACAAGAAAAACAGAATGAGAGTTACAAAAAAACGCTTTATTCTACTAAAATGAAGCGTTTTCAAATTTATCAGTTGAAGCTAAGAATATTTTAATCCCATTGTAAATGACTTCTCACTTCGTCGTCTTCTAAGGGCGATTTTTTGATAGGGCTTTCAGTATCAAAGCTCTCATTGTAGTTATCGTCGTATTCTCTATCAAACTGTGTAAAATCATAATCTGGCATCAAGTCATTTTTTACGTGTTCTATGACTTCTGTCAAGCCTGCCAAAATTTTATTCAAATCTTCTTTGTATAAAAAGACTTTATGTTTTTCGAAATAATGACCTCCACTACGGCGAAATACTTTCTTGCTTTCTGTTAGTGTAATGTAATATTCTTCTTCCGAACGAGTAGGTTTTACATCGATAAAATAAGTACGTTTTCCTGCACGCACTTTTTTAGAAAAGATAGTTTCGTTGTGGTAATTAGGTTTAGAATAGTCATTGTTTCTTTCTTGCTCGTCGTCAAAATACTCACTCATTTTTAATTTGTTTTAGAAGGTTAATAAAACTGCTATTGATTAAATTATTGAAATAGAATAATTTTTAGAAGTTCAAATATATCAAAAACTATTTCTTTTTAAAAAGTCAAGGCTTGAAAAATTAGGGTTTAATTGTTCAGAGTTCAATTTTCAAGTAAAGATTTGCTATATTTACAGTTAAATTTTAAGATAAAAACTAGAACTTGAAAGTTCTTTTTCGGATTCTGTCTAAAATTTTATTTTAAAATAAAGAAAAAAATAGCAGAAAAAACATAAAATACAACTAGAATTGGAACAAATAGAAAATCCAAACGGCACACAAAACTCAGCCAAACTCAAAAATTTAGATTATAATACACAGCGAGATGCTCTTGTTTTGAAAGAGTATGGAAGAAATATGCAAAATATGGTGCGTCATCTCAAAACGATTGAAGACGTGGAAGAACGCACTCGTGCAGCCGAAACGCTCATCAGTTTGATGAAACAACTCAACCCAAGCGTAAGAGAAAATAGTGATAATATACACCGAATTTGGGATCATTTGTACATAATGGCAGATGGAGAAATCGAATTTAATAACGAGTTTTTGCCACAAACAGAAGAAGAACGTACCAAAAAACCTGACCATATTGGCTATACAGAAACTCCTGTAAAATACCGTCATTATGGTAGAAATGTAGAATTAGTAATTGCAAAAGCAGCCGAACTAGAAGACGAACAAGAGCTTATTGATGCCGTGGCTGATATTGGAAAACTAATGAAATCTTTTTATCTGACTTGGAATAGAGATAACGTAGAAGACGAAGTAATTTTGAAAGACATCAAACGACTTTCAGGTGGGAAAATAGAGATTGATATAGAAGTCATTAAAGAAGATAACCTCTTCGAACTCGGAAGCGCACCCAGACAAAGACCTCAAAAACAGAGTTCTAGTAGTACTACTCGTTCTCGCTCTAGTCGTTCCAACTCTTCCCGATCTTCTTCTACTTCAAACAATGCAAGTAATAGAAGAAGGACACAAGGAACAAAGAAAAACAGAAGAAATAAAAAGAGAAGAAAATAATTTTTTTGATTGTGTATCAACACAATTAGATAAAATCACTGTCCAACTTTGAGTCCAAATGGTGATTTTCTTTTAAAAAAGTTAAAAGTAAAACTATTGTAAAAGTTAGTAAACCTTTTTTTAATTTTTTGAGTTATTAGGTTTGTTCAAAAATGTATCAAAATGTAGCATACTCTTTAGAGTGTGAAGGTGTACCGTACCTTTTAAGGTGCGAAGTTCAAAAAAGAAATTATCACTTATGCAGTACGAAATCGCTCGAAATATTGTCTTTCATATCATAAAACGTTGGAAACCAGAGGAAGCACATTATAAATTTTCTCCTGTGGCTACTTCAGAAGGAATTTCTAGTAGAAGAGAAATGCGTCAATGGGTCGGACATTTGCAAGATGTTGGACGTGAAGCGCATTTGCATTTTATTGAAAAAGAAATTTCTAGGGACGAGTTAGATGAAGTTCTTTCAGTTACTACCCTTCCTTTGGTTCTTTTTCAATCTATTGAAGGAAATGCAAACCCTATTTTGGCGTGGCATGGAAAAAAAGATACTATCCACACCATGCAAGAAGATAGTGATAATTGGAAAGAAAATGACATTATCAACCACAATGAATTCATAAGTAAACTTGCTTGTAAGGCAGATTTATATGGAGATAGTGAGCTTTGTCATCCTAATACAATTTATTGTCTTGTTCCGATGCTCATTGACCCTATCGCTACACCAAAAGAGGAGGTAAAAGAACAAGAGCACACTCCTGCACAGCGTTTATGGCATTTACTTTTGACAGAAAAGCGTGATATTTCTTATACTTACATTTATGCCATGATTGTAGGTTTGCTTAGTCTTACTTTGCCTTTGGGGGTTCAAGCGATTATTGGGCTTATTTCGGGTGGTCTTATCATTAATTCGATTGTCGTTTTGATTGCCTTTGTAGTGGCAGGAACGTTTATTAGTGGAATTATGCAGATTATGCAGATGAGTATTGTGGAAACACTCCAACAACGTCTTTTTACTCGTGCAGCCTTTGAATTTGCATACAGAATTCCTCGTATTCGTTTAGAATCTATCTTGACACAATATGCACCTGAGCTTGCCAACCGATTTTTTGATATTCTGACACTTCAAAAAGGGTTAGCAAAATTACTTACAAGCGTAATTACAGCTCTTTTGCAGGTTCTTTTTGGTTTGATGCTTTTGGCTTTTTATCATCCATTTTTTGTGTTTTTTGGTTTTTTTTTAGTAGCTATTTTGGTTTTGATATTTTACTTTACAGGAAAAAGAGGATTGGATACCAGTCTTTATGAATCAAAATACAAATACAAAGTCGCTTATTGGCTAGAAGAATTAGGTAGAAATCAAAGTGTATTCAAAATTGCAGGAAATACGCTTCTTCCTTTAAAGAAAATGCAAAAACTACTTACTGGATATTTGTACAAAAGAAAATCACATTTCCGTATTTTGGTTATTCAATACTCTGCCTTTGTAGCCTTCAAAACTATTATTACTGGTGGCGTTTTGATTTTGGGAAGTCTTTTGGTTATTGAAAGAAATATTACTTTAGGACAATTTGTAGCTTCTGAAATCGCAATTATTTCAGTGATTACAGCCGTAGAAAAAATGATTTTGAATTTAGATACTATTTATGATACGCTTACAGCCGTAGAAAAGATAGGAAATGTAACAGACTTAAAATTAGAAAAAACAAATACCTTTGATAATTTTAATACAGAAGGTTTTCATATTAGAGCACATGATGTTTCTTATACCTATCAAGGAAGCGACAAACCAACACTTAAAAATGTTGATTTGGAAATAAAGCCACAAGAGTATGTCGGAATTATTGGAAATGAAGGGGCAGGAAAATCAACGCTTATGAAGATTTTGACAGGACTCTATGATGAATACAAAGGACATATTACCTATAATGGTTTTACATTACGAGATTTGAATATCAAAAACTTACAGGATTATATTGGCGATAACCTTTCTCATGAAGATGTTTTTGAGGGAACTCTTTTAGAAAATATTACAGTTGGAAGAGAAGGGTTTAATATGGAATACCTCAATCATGTATTAGAAATTGTAGAACTAATAGACGATATTCAATCGCTTAAAGACGGCTTACAAACACAAATGTTGCCTTCTGGACAAGGATTTTCTTCTACCTTCCAAAAGAAAGTTGTCTTTGCAAGAAGTATGCTCACGCATCCAAATTTGATTGTTTTTGATGACTTTTTTTATAACTTAGAAGGAAATTATAAACGCAGAGTTTTGGATAAAATATTACAAAAAGATAAATATCCATGGGCTATTTTTGCAGCCAGTCATGACCCAATTTTATTAGAAAAAATGGATAAAATATATCTCATGAAAGATGGAACAATCATTAAAGAAGGCACTTTCAAAGACCTTTTAAAAGATACTTATTTTGATGATTTGATTGCTGGTGTGTTTGAAAAGTAAGCATAAATATACTAGCTGATTAGCTCTTATCGTTCAAGTTTTCAAAGGTTCACTTCACAAAAAGGAGATAATTAACATTCTTAATACTAGAATAATTTGATTTTTTATTGTATTTTTGAATCAAGCTTGAAAAATAGTTGTTTCATTCTATAAAATTCAAGCTAAATCTAACTCACACACAAATCAGCAAAATAATAGCAATTTATTATTTATTCAGACAGTACTAAATGCAATACAAAATACTAAATACCTTTTTTAGAATTTCATTTTTATGTACACTACTCTTACTCTTCATAGTAGGTAGTGCTGGTTTTGCATTTGCTCAAAAAAATGAAGAGTTACAACTTCCAAAATTACGAGTAGAACAACTTGGAATCGAACAAGGCTTATCTCAAAATACCGTAAATGCTATGATTCAAGATAGTGAAGGCTATTTGTGGATAGGTACAGATGATGGACTGAACAGATATAATGCCTATGATGTTACTATTTTTCGCCATCAAAGAGAAGATTCCCTCTCCATCATTGATAATCAAATACAGTCTATTTATGAAGATACAAATCATAATATTTGGATAGGTACAATAGCAGGGGTTTCTATTTTTGATAGAAAGACTCAAACTTTTAAATCTTTTTATAAAAAAGAAGGAACAAAAAATACGCTTGTAGATAATGATGTAAATGCTATTACTGAAGACAAAGAAGGCTTTATTTGGCTAGGAACTAAAAATGGTCTTAGTAAATATGATTATAACAATAATTCTTTTACTAATTATATTGCAACTGAAGAAGATAGTTTATTATTGGGAAGTAATAATATTACTGCCTTAGCTGTAGATACTAATAATAACCTATGGATAGGTACAAACCGAAGTGGGATTAATAAATGGAATTTGACAAATAACGAGAAAAAATTATATAGACTTACACGAGGTGATAGTACAAGTTTTTATGGTTTTGGTAGTAGTAATATAATGATAGCTAAAAATGGAGCTGTTTGGTTAGCTGGAGGAGGAGGATTTAATCGCTATAACCCCAATATAGACGGATTTGATAGATTCCGTTATCAAGGAAATCCTTATGCATTACAATCTCTTACTGAGGGAAATGATGGTAGTATGTGGGGAGCAGGGTTAGATTATATATATAAACTAGATATTGATTCAAAGCAACTCGTCCGTTATAGAACTTCATTAGATGACTTAGGTTCTATGCCTGCTATCATTAGAACAAAGGAAAATATTATTTGGTTTGCTTCTCGTAATTTAGGTGCTATCAAGTACGATCCACTTACAAGCCAATTCAAATACTACTACCACGAAATAGGAAATAAAAATTCTCTTCCACATAGAAATGTTTGGTCTGCTATCAAGGATAATGAAGGTTTTGTATGGGTAGGTACAGAAGAAGGAGTTTCTCGTATAGACAGAAGTGAAGCTATATCAAAATATTACCATATTTCACAAGGAGAAAAGAAAAACGACTTTAAATTAAGAAATGTTACTGATATTCTACAAACTCAAGAAGGAGAGTTATGGATAGTAGGGGGAAATATAGTTTCTCGCATGATTGATTTTTCAGAAGAAAAAGGAGGTAGATTTGTAAATTTAGAATCTGATCCAAAAGATTCTACTACTATTCAAAGGACTATCCTTAATACATTTCAAGATAAGCAAGGTACGGTTTGGATAGGTACTTTTTTTGGGTTCTATAAAATGAATCCTAATCCTTCAAAACCATTTGGATATGATGCACAGCGTTTTTTGAAGGATTTAGCCATCTGGACTACTTTTGAAGACCGTAATGGCGTTTTATGGCTTGGTACAACGCAAGGACTAATTAAAGTTACAAGAGATGAAACAAACACCCCTATTGATTTTAAATACTACAAAAATGATCCAGAAAATCTAAAGTCTATTAGTCATAATACAATTAGAGCGATTGCCGAAGATTCTAAAGGAAATTTTTGGGTAGGAACTACAAATGGTCTAAATCTCATGAATCGTCAAACAGGGGAGTTTGAGCATTGGGGAGAAAGAAATGAACTTGCCAACTATGCCATCTATGGAATCTTAGTAGATGAAAAAGATAATCTTTGGATAAGTACAAACTTTGGATTGATGCGTCTTTTGGGAGATGATAGCATTGATGACTCTAAACGTATGACTAACTATAATCCAAAAGATGGATTGCAAAGTAGTGAATTTAACTCAGGTGCATTTTTTAAAGCAGAAGACGGAGAGATGTTTTTTGGAGGTATTCAAGGTCTGAATGCTTTTTATCCACTAGATATAAAACCTAGTGTTTATGTTCCTCCTGTTGTGATGACAGATTTCAAAATTCTTAACCGTTCGGTAGGCATTCAAAGTTTAGGAAATCCCGAATCACCACTAACAGTGGATATTTCTCAGACTAAAGAAATGACACTTACTTACGAGGATAGAGTAATCACTTTTGAGTTTGCAGCTATTAATTATAGAAGACCTGAAAAAACAAGTTATTCTTATATCTTAGAAGGTTTTGATAAGGAATGGAATGAGGTAGGAAATCGTCGTTTTGCTACCTATAGTAATCTTCCAGCAGGTAAATATACTTTTAGAGTAAAGGCTTCTAACAGTGATGGAATAGAAAATAACGAAGAAATAATCATCAAAATAAAAGTACTGCCTCCTTGGTGGAAATCGTGGTGGTTTCTGACTATTGCAACACTTTCTGTACTTGGCTTCTCAGCAGCTTTTTATACCAATAGAATGAATGCTGTAAAACGCCAAAATGATAAATTAGAGCGTTTGGTAGGAGAACGAACGGCAGAAATAGGTCAGCAAAATCTATTATTAGAAAGCCAAAAAACAGAAATCGAACGTTCGTATAGTAATATTCGTGTTCTTAGTGAAATTGGACAAAAAATTACTTCTATTCTTGATTTAGATGCTGTTATTAGTGCTGTCTATGAATACGTAAATGAACTTACTGATGCGACTGCTTTTGGTATTGGTATTTATAATCCAGAAAAAGAGCGTATAGATTTTAGAGGTTTTATAGAAAATGGTCAGCGTATTCCAGATAGTTTTGATGATATTACTGATGAGAATAAACTCTCAGTAGTCTGTCTTACTCGTAATGAAGATATTATCATCAATGATTTTGCAAAAGAACATACTCAATATATCCATGAAGTTTCTTTGGATAGAGTAGGAGATATGTATCAATCTATTATTTATTTACCTCTACTTTTAGAAGGAAAAATTGTAGGCGTTTTGACAGTACAAAGTCATCAAATAAATGCCTATTCAAGAAATGACCTTACTATTCTACGTACTTTAGCATCTTATATTTCTATTGCCTTAGATAATGCTCGTACTTATACACAGTTAGAAGGGGCAAACGAGCTTATCAAAACAAAGAATCAGTCCATTATGGATAGTATTCGCTATGGAGAAACCATTCAGCATGCTATTCTTCCAGACCCTCAAGATTTTATCAAAAACTTTGAAGATCATTTTATAATCTTTAAACCTCAAGCTGTTGTCTCGGGAGATTTTTATTGGTCTATCCGTACAGGAAACAAAACATTTGTAGCTGTAGTAGATTGTACAGGACACGGTGTGCCAGGAGCCTTTATGTCTATGATAGGAAATACAATCTTGAATGAGATTGTAACCCTACAAAGCGTAACAGATCCTGCACAAATTTTAGAAAACTTAAATCAAGGGATTTGGGAAGCTCTTCACCAAGAAGACTATCAAAACCTAGATGGAATGGATATTTGTCTGTGTGTAATAGAGGACGCTGATGAACTAAATATGCGAGTAGTAAATTTCGCAGGTGCCAAAAGACCTTTATTTATTTTGAAAAATGATAAATTAATAGAAGTAAAAGGAAGTAGGAAATCTATTGGAGGAAGACAAAAAACAGATGCTGAGTACGAACAACGCCAGCTTTTGTTACACCCTGGAGATATTATTTATCTTACAACTGATGGGTACGTTGATCAAAATGACTACGAACGTATAAAATATGGAACACTTCGTTTTAAAAAGGTATTAGCTTCCTTTGTTGGAATGTCTTTGCATGACCAAAAAGAAGTATTATTAGAAGAAATGAGAAATCATATGGGAGAAGAAGAACAACGTGATGATATAACTCTTATTGGATTGAAAATGTGATTTTAAGTAATTAGTAAGTAGTTGGACAAAATAAAAACGACTTGAACTTATTGGTAAATGATTTTTATGATCTATATGATAAATGAAGATAAATACAATAAAAATTGAATAGTATTTTAGCTTCGTTGACTTTCAGTTGTATTATCCGTATTTTTAAATCCTGTTTGTTAATCCTACTGATCCTTAACAATGATACACAGTATCAATGCCTTATGTTTATTATAAAAATAATTTGTCTAAATTTCAATACTTGTAATTGATTGATAATCAGTCAAGTAAGTTTCCTCTGTAGGTGTAAAAGTTAAATCTTATTCTAACAATTATTTATCTTTGAGGAAAGTAAGATATAAGTAAGACGTAATGTTAAATTTGACACAAATTAATTATTTATCAGTCCTTATTTTTCTATGATAACTATAAATGCGAATAAGGAGTTAAATTAAAACTGTTTTTATTTTCTAATTACTTGATTTTCAACGATTTAAAAAATAAAAAAAAAGACTAAATAGTTTAGCTGTTATAGGTTTTATGCATGACCTAAAACTAATTTCGCTTTACTACAAAGTCTGTGAGTTATACAACTCGACTTTGCAATATAATGTTCAACGCTTCAGTAACAACGGCA
>Ga0210044_10002913_pt1 | contig 24854 bp, 15 predicted proteins | sample CryGey13umfilter_2_FD_183959 | JGI IMG/M metagenome (GOLD analysis project Ga0210044, IMG submission 183959) | Groundwater microbial communities from aquifer in Utah, USA - Crystal Geyser 4/9/14 3 um filter (SPAdes) (version 2) | ecosystem: Environmental > Aquatic > Deep subsurface >... | reverse complement strand
TCACAGGTCCATTGAGAAATGTTTTCCCATTGTTTTGAGCATTGCCTCTATAGCGTGGCCAGGGCGAATCGGCAAGACTGGGCAATGGAATATCTTCCTGATAGCCTTCGGGTTTTGGTTTGTCTTTCTTCGGGTCAGTTAAATCGCAACTCGTGGTGATTAGAAATGTTAATATCAACAGAAAAAAATTTATTGCCCCTAACTTATTTACTGAATAAAATGATTGAGTTGCTTTCATTTTTTATACTCATTTACTTTTAGCTGCACAGTAATAATAATAACTTGTCAATAGCGTAATAAAATATTTTTATCTGCGTAAATCTGCTCAGTCCGATAAATACGAATTCTATTTTTTTTGTTGTAAATCAGAAATTGTTTTCATTTGTAAAAATAATTACTGTTTGCTATTGTTTATGTGGGTTTTTGTAGTTGCAAATTTAATGGCAAATAGTGTTTTAAATATTTAAAATGATAATTTGTAGCACAGAATAGTATTCTGTGCTACGGAAAATTGTAAATATTACTGAAGTGGTTGGATTCAATTAATAAAAATAAATGCTATTTAAATTATACGGGTATTAATAAAATAACGGACAGGGCAAGCCCTGTCCCTACAATTAATTTGTTATACTCTTATGTTTTGAATTATTTCATCAGCAACATTTTCTTTGTTTCTGTAAATGAACCTGCTTTCAATGTGTAGAAATAAACTCCCGAACTTGCATTGTTCATTATACATTGTACATTATACATTCCCGCCGGTTTTCGTTCGTTTACAAGTGTTGCAATTTCACGTCCGAGAATATCATAAACTTTTAGTGTAATATTTTGTAGCACAGAATAGTATTCTGTGCTACGGAAAATTGTAAATATTACTGAAGTGGTTGGATTCAATTAATAAAAATAAATGCTATTTAAATTATACGGGTATTAATAAAATAACGGACATGGCAAGCCCTGTCCATACCATCAAATAATATGTTAAACCTCTGAGGTTTGAGAAAAGGGTATTATGATATTCACCTGATTACATCAGAATTACACCCACGATTTTAGAACCGTGGTTTTGTACTTATGCTTCAATCTTTGAGCCGAGTAATTTCAGAAACTGTTTCATCCATTCAGGATGAGCTGGCCATGCCGGTGCTGTTACCAGATTTCCATCTGTCACTGCATTATCTGCGCCCGGACTTACTGTTCCATAATTTGCACCTGCAGCAACACACTCGGGACCTACTGCCGGATATGATATACAACTTTTATTCTTCAATACATTTGCAGCAGCTAAAATCTGAGGACCGTGACATATTGCAGCAATCGGTTTATTTTTATCGGCAAAGTGTTTTGCAATTTCTAACACACGGGGATTTAAACGAAGATATTCAGGTGCACGCCCACCCGGAATAACCAATGCGTCGTAATCATTCTCATTCACAGAATCAAAATCAGCATTGATTGCAAATCTGTGTCCTGTCAATTCCACATACGTTTGATCGCCAATAAAATCATGCACGGCTGTTTTTACTGTATCTCCAACTTTTTTATTTGGACAAACGGTATGAACTGTATGACCTACCATAGTCAAAATCTGAAATGGAACCATTGCTTCGTAGTCTTCAACAAAATCTCCTACCAACATAAGTATTTTTTTTGATGCCATATAACCTCCCGATTTATTTATAGATAAAAAAGAGGTTCAAATAATTGAACCTCCAATAAAAATTATTTTTGCTGAGCAGCGATTAAGTTCAGTGCACTTCCTGCTTTGAACCACTGAATCTGATTCCCATTAAATGTATGATTCAAAATTGCTTTATCACTTGTTCCATCAGCATGTTTAATTACCAATTCAAGTTGTTTTCCTTCGGCAAAGTTTTTTAATCCTATAACACTTAGTTTATCATCTTCTTTTATTTTATCATAATCCGAAGGATTAGCAAAAGTCAGCGGTAGCATTCCCTGTTTCTTCAAGTTGGTTTCATGAATTCTTGCAAAACTTTTTACAATTATTGCTTTTCCACCAAGAAATCTGGGCTCCATTGCTGCATGTTCGCGTGAAGAACCTTCGCCATAATTTTCATCACCAATCACAATCCAATTTACTCCGCGTTTTTTATAATCACGCGCAACTTCATGCACCTGTTTATATTCACCGGTAAATTGATTTTTAACTTCCCCCGGTTTTTCTGTAAAATAATTTATTGCACCGAGAAACATATTTCCGGAAATATTATCAAGGTGACCGCGATATTTCAGCCATGGACCAGCCATTGAGATATGATCTGTTGTACATTTTCCTTTTGCCTTCAGCAATACTGGCAAGTCAATAAAATCATTTCCATCCCATGCAAGAAATTTATCAAGAAGCTGCAACCGGTTGCTGTCAGATTTTACAATAACTTCAACCGAACTTCCCTCTTTTGCCGGTGGAATATAACCGTGTTCATCTTTAATAAATCCCTTCTTTGGTAGTTCATCTCCAAACGGTGCGTCAAGTTTTATTTTTTCACCCTTTTCGTTTTCCAAATAATCTGTTTCAGGATTGAATGAAAGACTTCCTGATATTGCAAGGACTGTAGTCAATTCCGGACTTGCAACAAAAGCAAGAGTATCGGGATTTCCGTCATTTCGTTTTGCAAAATTTCTGTTGAACGAAGTTACAATTGTGTTTTTCTCGCCCTGTTTCATATCCATTCTTTTCCACATACCAATGCATGGACCACATGCGTTTGCCAAAACCACTCCGCCAAGTTCTGTCAATGTTTTTAGTTGTCCATCTCTTTCAATTGTAGAACGAACCTGCTCAGAGCCGGGAGTAATTGTAAACTGTGCTTTCGCTTTTAATCCTTTTGCCAAAGCCTGTCGGGCGATACTTGCTGCTCTGTCAATATCTTCATAGCTTGAATTTGTACAGCTTCCAATTAATGCGGCACTTACTTTATCGGGGAAACCTTTTTCCTTTACAGTGTTTTTCATTCCAGAAACTTCCCAGGCAAGATCAGGAGTAAAAGGCCCATTCAGGTGTGGCTTTAATTCACTTAAATTAATTTCAATTACTTTGTCAAAATATTTTTCGGGATTCTTATAAACCTCATCATCAGCTTTCAGCAGGTCTGAATTTTTATCTGCCAGTTCTGCAACATCTGCCCTGCCGGAAATTTTCAAATAATCATACATTTTTTTATCAAATGCAAAAAGAGATGTGGTTGCGCCAATTTCTGCACCCATATTACAAATGGTTCCTTTTCCTGTACATGAAATTGAATTGGCTCCTTCGCCAAAATATTCAACGATTGCACCTGTTCCACCTTTGACTGTTAAAATTCCTGCGACTTTCAAAATCACATCTTTCGGTGAAGTCCAGCCGGAAAGTTTACCTGTTAATTTTATTCCAATAAGTTTGGGCCATTTCAATTCCCACGGCATTCCCGCCATAACATCAACGGCATCTGCACCACCAACACCAATTGCAATCATTCCGAGCCCGCCTGCATTTGGAGTATGTGAATCAGTACCGATCATCATTCCGCCCGGAAACGCATAATTTTCCAAAACAACCTGATGAATAATTCCGGCTCCCGGTTTCCAAAAACCAATCCCATATTTTCGGGCAACACTTTCAAGAAAATCATAAACTTCTTTGTTCTCATCTTTAGCACGATTTAAATCTGATTCAGCGCCAATCTGAGCCTGAATCAAATGGTCGCAATGAACAGTGGAAGGAACAGCAGAAGTCTTTCTTCCTGCATGCATAAACTGAAGCAATGCCATTTGTGCAGTTGCATCCTGCATTGCCACACGATCTGGAGCTAATTCAACATAATCTTTTCCTCTTTCAAAAACATTAGTAACAGGATTAAATAAATGTGAATAAAGAATTTTTTCGGCGTAAGTCATTGGTCGGTTCAATATTTTTTTTGCTGATTCAACTTTGTCTTTCATTGATAGATAAACTTTTTGAATCATATCAAAATTTTCTGTCATTTTTATTCTCCTAAGGTTTGTTTTCACTGCCCAAAATTAATGAAATCTGAATAATTATGCTTGTCAATTATAAATTAGTCTATGAGAAATGCAGAAGAAAAAAACTTTCTCACAGATTTACGCAGAAATAATTCTATCTCAGAAATGAACCTGCTTTAAAATGGACTTTTGTAAAATGAATGTGCCGAACTGCCTGTTGTAGTTAGGTTTTAATTCAAAAACGAATACAAAATTGAAAAATTGTGCCTTTTTAGATTCGGCTCATAAGTGTCATTTTCCGGACAAATTAAAAACGATCATTCATATTTTTTAACAATTAAGGCAGATGCTTCTCCACCACCAATACACAATGAAGCCAATCCATATTTTGAATTTCTTCTTTTCATTTCATAAAGTAAAGTTGTTAAAATTCTTGCACCGCTCGCACCGATAGGATGACCAAGTGCAATAGCACCGCCATTAACATTTACATTCTCACTTGATAATCCAACCAACTTATTAACAGCCAAAGAAACAACAGCAAATGCCTCGTTAATCTCAAACAAATCAATTTCTTCCGGCTTCAGTCCGGCTTTTTTCAGAACTTTTATAATCGCATCTGCAGGTGCGGTTGGAAACTCAATCGGAGATTTTGCAGCAGAACTTTGAGCTACAATTTCTGCCATGGGTTTGTAACCAAGCTCTTTTGCTTTTTCTTCACTCATGATTAAAAGAGCCGCTGCACCGTCATTTATTTTAGAAGAATTTGCAGCAGTGATAATTCCATTTTTGTCAAATGCAGGTTTTAAGGTTGGAATTTTTTCAAAGTTAACTTTCAGTGGCTCTTCATCTTTTGTCACAATTTCTTCGCCCTTTTTTGATTTTACTTTTACACCAACAATCTCATCATCGAACAAACCTTTTTGCTGTGCTTCGATTGCACGTTTATATGACTGAATTGCAAAATCGTCAAGTTGTTCACGTGTGAAATTAAAATCCTTTGCACAAACTTCAGCACAATTTCCCATGTGAATATTATTGTAAACATCCATAAGTCCATCAGTTAAAATCGTGTCATAAATTGTTGAATTGCCAAGTCTGTAACCGCTTCTTGCATTGGATAAAAAGTAAGGTGCATTTGACATACTTTCTTGTCCTCCTGCAATTATGATATCAGCATCACCGCAAAAAATCGCTTGCTGTGCCAACATAACAGCTTTCAGACCACTGCCGCACATTTTATTAATTGTCAAGCATTCTGTTTTTTCCGGCAATTCGGCATACAGTGCAGCTTGTCTCGCAGGAGCCTGACCAATGCCGGCAGTAATTACATTGCCCATTATAACTTCATCAACTAACTCAGGATTAATATTTGATTCATAGAGTAAAGCTTTGATTACAACACTCCCCAATCTTGGTGCATTAACACTGCTGATTGAACCATTAAAAGCACCAACCGGAGTTCTTTTTGCATGTGTAATAACAATTTTTTTCATTTCAATACCTTTTATTTATTCATTCATTATATGATTCAATAATAATAACTTTGGAATTACAAACAAAACATTTTTTGAATTTAATAATACGTGCTGTCATGTTTTTGCTGAATTTTAAGTTTTTTAAATTTGTTAAATTTGATTCATACAATTAATTTTAACCCGATAAAAAAATATTTTATCCTCTTATTTTTATATAATTTAAAATGTCTTGGAGGGACATAATATGAAAAAATTTTATTCTTCATTATTTGTATTATTAATTTCAATTTTAGTCGCAAGTTGTGATAAAGATAAAACTACCGATCCACCAACTGCATATGATAACGCAAGTTTATCAAAAGGCGGAATTATGTATGATAAATTCTGGGCAACTGAAGCTGGCTACGATCAATCAAGTGCAAACCTTACAAAACTTAATGCATCTGGTGATTTCTTTAGATGCAAACAATGCCACGGTTGGGATTTATTAGGAAGAAATGGTTCATACATCGGAAGAGGTCCAAAAACTACACGCCCTAATATTTCTGCTGTAAATCTATATCAGTTTGCACAATCAAAAACTCCTCAGGAAATTTTTGACGCACTTAAAAAATCAACCGGAAGAAGAGATATCTCTTATGATTTGTCACAGTACAATCCTACTTCAAATAACACTGAAGGCGATAAAATGCCTAACTTCTCACAGTTACTTACTGATTCACAGATTTGGGACATTGTTAAATTCCTGAAAACCGGAGCATTTGATGTGGCACAATTATATGACGCTTCTTACACAGGAGCTTACCCAACTGGGAAGGCATCTTTTTCAAACCACGGCAAAGATGGAAATGCTGCAAGTGGCAATACTTACTTCTCAGCTAATTGTGCCGGATGCCATGGAACCGACGGCAAAGTTTTAGCACTTGAAGGAATGACATTAGGTAAATTTACACGTTCAAAAGCTAACGAAGTTCAGCATAAAGTTAAATACGGACAACTTGGCTCAGTAATGACAGGACATTTTGATATTTCATTATCACAGATGAAAGACCTTTACAAGGCAATTGCTGATACAACAAAATATCCAAACTAACATTTTTTATTAGGCAAATTAACGGCTGACACTCGTCAGCCGTTTTTGTTTTAAAGACTTTTAATATATTCAAATAAAATTTTCAACATCTCATTCAATTTCTTATATTTTCAATATAATTATTTATTCACAATCAAATTAGAACATGACAAAGAAAAAATTTTTTTCGATAATACTTTTGACATTTATTTTTTCAATTAGTTCAATTGCAGGAGATTCCGTGTTTATTACTGATAAATCACAAAATATAGTTCATCAAAACAAACAGATAAATGAAGCAAAAGAGAAGTTTTCAAATAAGAAACTTGGCTCTTTCATTCAAAACGGAAAAACACATTTCAGACTTTTTGCCCCAAATGCACAGCATGTTCAACTTTACCTGTTTAAAAACGTTAATGATAAAAAAGCATCAATATTTGAAATGAAAATCGATAGCAGCGGTGTTTGGGAGTTTATTTTCGAATCAAACCTGAAGGGATATTTTTATAATTACAAAGTCATCCACAATAATGGATTAAACGGAAATTCTCCGCTTTGTGTAGATCCTTATGCAAAAGCAGTTGCAACTTACACAACCTTTTTTAATCCACGGAAATCAATTGTTTACGATGATAATTATAATTGGGAAAATGATGAATGGATTCAGAGAGATTGGAAAGATTTAATAATTTATGAAATGCACGTCAGAGATTTAACAGCACATTCGTCCTCAAAATCGAAAAACCCCGGCTCCTACAAAGGATTGATTGAAAAAGGAATTACCGGCGGTATTGAATACATTAAAAAACTCGGAGTGAACACAGTTGAATTTCTTCCAACAATGGAATATGGTTATTGTGAAGCACCTTATAAAGATTCATTAAACGATAAATTCAACTCATGGAACCCTTATTCAAGAAATCACTGGGGTTATATGACATCAAATTTCTTCGCACCTGCTGCATATTATGCTGAAGACTGGAAATCATTCAAGTGGAACAAGTGGATTGGTAAAGACGGTAATCAGGTAAAAGAATTCAAGGACATGGTTAAAAATTTTCACAAAGAAGGAATTGCAGTAATTATGGATGTTGTATTCAATCATCTTTCCGAATATGAAATTGGAAATCTCAAAGAAATTGACAAAGAATATTATTTCAGACTTGATACAAAAGGCAATTGCATTGCACAAAGTGGCTGCGGGAATGATTTGAAAACAGAAAATCCGATGGTTAGAAGATTAATTGTAGAAAGTATTTTATACTGGATGAACGAATTTCATGTTGATGGATTTCGTTTTGATCTCGGGAAATTAATTGATTGGGAAACTATTGAAGAAATTATCAGGGAAGCAAGAAAGGTCAATCCAAGTGTTGTTTTTGTGTGCGAACCATGGGGCGGCGGATATGATCCACAGGGTTTTTCACTGCGGGAATGGGGAAGTTGGAATGATCAAATTCGAAATGGCATAAAAGGAGAAAATCCTTTTAATGCACTCGGGTGGATATTCGGACAATGGTATGGAAACAATAGCATTGAGCGATTAAAAAGTTATGTGAATGGGACGACGGTTGATTTTAAGTACGGTTTGTTCCAAAAGAAAGATCATTCTGTCAATTATCTTGAGTCACATGATGGATATACTCTTGGTGATTTTATCCGAATTGGAACCAAAGAAGTTAAATCAGGCAAAAAGATTAACGATTATGATAAAAACGTAAAACTTTCTCCAAAACAAATGAAGTTGAATAAACTTGCAGCATTGTTTTTATTCACTTCGCAAGGGATTACAATGATTCATGAAGGACAAGAATTTGCAAGGTCAAAAGTAATTCCATTCGATATTTCCGAACCGGATTCAAACAAAGGAAAAATAGATCATAATTCATATGATAAAGATAATGAAACAAATTACTTGAATTTCAAGCATGCTGAGATTAATGCCGAGTTAGTAAATTATTATAAAGGATTAATTGAAATCCGGAAAACTTTTTCTGCATTTCGATATGCAGATAAAAGCGATATTGTTTTCTTTGAAGAAAAATCTAACCCTTTCTTTTTGGGATTCAGAATAAATTTTGAGAATCAGGATTTAATTGTTTTATTCAATTCAAATCAGGAAAAGAAAGAAGAATTCACCTTGCCCACTGGCGAATGGGACGTTTTGGCAGATAAAAATACTGCCGGAATTACCGCTATAAAAAGTATCAGCGGGAAAATTATTATAGATTCAACTTGTGGAACAATATTAAAGAAAAAGTAAAACTATGATTAAGATAATCACTTTATTATTATTTATTCAGATAGTTATTCTTGCTCAGTGCGATACAAACATTGTATTTCTTGCAGATATTGATTCCACAATAATTTTTGATGTAAAATATTCGACCAAAAATAATTTCACTGGCAAAGTTCTTTATCCGACTTCAAAAGTTTTTTTAAGAAAAATTGCCGCTGATTCATTAAAAAGAGCGAATGAATATCTGTTAAAAAATTTTGGCTACAGATTAAAAATTTTTGATGGATATCGCCCGCTCTCGGTTCAAAAATTCATGTGGTCTGTTTTCCCGGATGACAGATATGTTGCAAATCCCAAAACAGGTTCAAGGCACAATCGCGGTGCTGCAGTTGACCTTACAATTATTGATTCAAATGAAAATGAGTTGGACATGGGAACCCCGTACGATGATTTTTCCGAAATGGCTCATTCCGATTTTCCGCAGCTTCCGAAAGAAGTTTTAAGAAACAGGAAATTACTTTCTGATGTGATGAAAAAATTTGGCTTTATTCCACTTAGTACGGAATGGTGGCATTTTGATTTCAAAGATTGGAAAAATTATTCTATACTGGAAATTGAAATTAATTAGGCGTTTCTCTCTGCAAGGATTTTTCAATTGCTAATTTGAAAGCATTTAAGTTAACGGGCTTCCGAAAAGCAAACTCCACACTAATTTTATGATATTCATTAATTTCTTCATCGGATACATTTCTTCCAAGCACAATTATAGGAGGTTTATAAGGCTCGTCTGAAAAAAGAATTTTCTTTGCAAAATCAATTCCGCTTAAATCAGGAAGAACGTTCTCCATAATTACGAGTGCGGGATACATTGATAAAACATGTTCATATGCTTCCTTGCTGTTATCCGATTCAAAAATGGAATACTTTGGAATAAAATTTCGAATAATTTTTGAATACAGAATTCTGTCAGTCTTTAAGTTATCAACCAGCAACACACTTATTGAGGAAGTTGGTAAAGTAAAAATAAATTCACTTCCTTTACCAATCTCACTTTCCACATTTATTTCACCACCATGTTTATTGATTATTTCTTTCACAAGTGTTAAACCAAGTCCGCTTCCACGTTCACCGGACGTGCCGAGTGTACTGAACTTTGAATCAATTCTAAACAGTTTTGATAAATCTTCATTTCTGATTCCAATCCCATTATCCTTTACAGAAAACTGAATGAACCTGCTCCTTGCATGAGGTTTTGCACTTATAGAAATTGTCCCGCCAAGTTTTGTGAATTTGATTGCATTAGAGATTAGATTTGTAAACACCTGCAGTAAAAGATTTTCATCTGAATGAATAAAAAAATCATCAAATATCCTGACTGACAAATTTATATTTTTTTGAAGAGCAGCTCCTGAAAGCATATTCACAGCTTTATTTACAATATTGATAGCGTTAGTTCGTTTTGGATTAAACGAAATTCGACCGGTTTGAATTCTTGTCCAGTCCAGCAGAGAATTCACTAATGAGAGCATATTCCTTGCTGATTCCTGAATCATCATCACGTATTGCTTCTGTTTGCTGGCTGTTAAATCTTCATCATTAAGAAGAATATCTGTGAAGCCGAGAATAGAACTGAAAGGAGTTCGTAAATCATGCGAGATAATCGAAATAAATTTATCTTTTGTATTATTAATAACTTTCAATTCTTCAGTAGATTTCAGAAGATTATCTTCTGCCCTTTTTCTCAATGTGATATCGCTTACCAGTCCGAATATTTTTTGGATAACACCTTCATTATTTCTCAAAACGAATATCTTATTTCTTATCCAAACAGAACTGCCGAGATTATTTATTATCCGGTATTCTGTTTCAAAGTTTTTTGCAGATGATTTTTTATAAAATTTTCTTAGCTCAGCAATAACCCTTTCCGAATCGCTGGGATGAATAATTTTAATCCACAGGCGTGAATCTTTATTAAATATATCGGAAGAATAACCGCTGATTTTCTGAATTGCAGTGCTATAAAAAATTTCACCGAATTTATTGTCAATTCTTTCTGAAGACCAAAGGCAGTCATCAATATTTTCCAAAATATTTCTGTAACGCGTTTCAGAAAGTTCAAGATTCCGCAAAATTTCTCTCTCTCGTGTAACATCTCGCAGAGTTGATACAATATAAACGCCCTCGGCAGTCTGATAAGAAGCGGCTGCTTTTTCAACAATAAATTTCGAGCCGTCCTGCTTCAATCCGGTGAATTCAATTTTCTTTTGCTGATCAGAAATTTTTTCGCTTTCAGTAATTTGATTCGCGATTTTGACATAATCTTCTTCGGCAACAAAGTCTAATGGGTCTTTACCAATTACATCATCAATATTTTCATAACCAAACATTTCAATAAATCTGTCATTTACCAAAATGTATTTTCGCTTGTACTGGATTGCAATTCCGTCATTTGAAGCTTCAAACACAGATTTAATTAAGAGCAGATTTTTTTCGGTTTCCTTTTTCTCAGAAATATCATTAAAGACTGCATTGCAATATTTAATGTTTCCGTCAATCTCTTTTATTGCAGTAATATTTCCAAACACAAAAACTTTATTGCCATCCTTCTTTCGTAATTCCAACTCTATAGAATTTCTTTCCCACAGATTAAGATTTTCGTTTACATTTGCGAATTGCTCAAGGTAATCAGGAGATAGCAAATCATAAAATTTAAGACTGCCTATTTCAGCTTCATTATATTCGAATGATTCAATAAAGAAAGGGTTGGCATAAGTTAAATTTCCATTCACTTCGAAAGTAAAAATATATTCCTGAGTGTTTATAACAATATTCCGAAATTTTTCTTCCGAAGATTTTATATCCCGCTCAAACCTTGCTTTCTCAGTAATATCGGTACATAAAATAATAATTTGGGCGGGCTCCAGTTCCAGTATAACACTTGCTTGAATGAGAACAATTTTATTTTCACCATTTCGTCCAAAAGAATATTCTCCGCGCCATAATTTATTTTGTTCAATTTCATCTACCCAAGAAGCGAAATTATGTTCAAATTGCGGAATAATTTTTCCGATGGACTTACCATAAACTTCGCTGCGGCTGAACCCAAAAAGATTTTCGGCATTCTCACTCCAATAAAGAATATTTCCATCAAGATCAACGTTGATAATTGCATCCAAAACTTTTGAAGTGAACTCGTGAAATTTTTGCAAATCATTAATTTGTTTTTCTAAATTATTCTTTTCAATTGACTCTTCTGTCTTATCAACAAATAATATCAAGATTGAATTCATTTCGTTTTTTGAATTGATATTCGGGACGAAAGTAACTCTATACATTGACTCAATATCAGACCATTTCGCGAGTGCATTAATCGAAATTGGTTTTTTCTCATCCAAAACATATTCGAACGAATTATTAAATATTCCTTCATCTAAATTGATAATGCGGGAAAAGTCATCTAACAAATTGCAGGAAGAAAATCTGTTGTCATTCTCAATTTGTTTTGATTTAATTTTGATCCTTTTGTTCGTCTCACAAATCAGGAAGAAGGATTTTCTTGCAAGCAAAACATTTTCAAGAAGGTCAAATTGTTCTGGTATATCTAAAACCGACTCGACCTGTAAATCTTCAACTATTAAAATTCCGCCATGATACTGATTATCAATAAATACAGGTGCAGCTTTAAGAATAACTTCTATCTCGCTACCCGAAACTGTTTTCCTTGAATTGAGTTTTACTTCAAAATACTCTCCATTTTTTAGCTGCTCAATTTTTTCGTTTAATTCTGCAGTATTGAAAAACGGGAGCTGACTAATTTTATTGTTTTCCAAATCCACATCACTTGAATCAATAATATTAAAGGCAAATAAATTTTGATTATATTTTTTAATATATCCTTCTTCATCAAACACTATTATTCCTGCCGGAAAATATTCCAGCAAATCGTTATTTGAAATAATGTGAAATTCATTTTGTTCTTTCATACTGATTCCGCGTGATTTCTATTCCAAAATAAAATAATTACCGATTAAATTAAACAAAAATATTTTTAGACATACTCAGCTTGCCATTATTTCTTGCATTATTTTTTCTGTAGCGCCAATATTTCCAAGAACATAATTTTTTGATTTTTTCCCAAGCTCAAGTCTATATTGCTCATTTTCTAACAGTGTCTTAAAACTTCTGTATGAATTTTTCAGATTATCTATAATAATACCGCCATTATTATCTGAAAGTAAAATCGCTTCCTGACTATTCAATATTTTGGGTCCGTACAAAACAGGGATTCCATAGACGGCAGGCTCAAGCACATTATGAATACCCTGCTTGAAACTTCCCCCCACATAAGCGATATCAGCATAATAATAAAGAGAAAGTAAAATTCCGATTGAATCTATTATTATAATTGGTTCATCCGAATAATTATTCAAAGATGAAAACCTTATCGTTTTTGCTTTTCCAAATAATGTGTGCTCCAATTTTTCCAGATGCAGAATCGTCGGCTCATGAGGAACAATGATAAAAACACAATCATTGCAGTATTTGATAAGTTTAGTAAATGTAGGCAGTAATATTTCTTCATCAGCTTCCCATGTGCTGCCAGCGACAATAACTTTTTTATTCATAAAGAAATCATTCTTGAATAATTTCTTGTTTTTCGCTCCCAGGCTTTTTTGATAAACACGATCGAACCTTGTATCGCCAACTGATTTTACATTTGCTTTTACCTCTACGAAATCATTGAAATTTTGCTTGTCCTCTTCGCTTACGGTCAAGATTTTTGTAAAACAATTATAGAGCGACTTGTGGAAATTCTCGACTGCCGGTAATTTTCTGCGCGAATTATTTCTCATTGTTGCATCGACAATAAACATCGGTATATTATGCTTATGTAATTCCCAAACCATATTTGGCCAAATATCATATCGCATAAAAACCACTGTATCGGGTCTGACTATCTGAATAAATCGATGCATGTTTTTTGCCGTATCAAATGGCAAATAAGAAATGACATCTTTATAAGGATATTTGATCGAATTCCTATACCCAGAAGGAGAAAAAAAAGTAACAAGAATATTGCAATTTTTATCTTTGATTTTTTCAATTATTGGTTTTGCCTGCTCAAATTCTCCCAATGACGATGAATGGAACCAAATCATTTTTTTTCTTCGATTGATATCCGCAAAATTCAATATCAACTCTTCAAAAATTTTTGCTCTGTCAGTAATTCCCTGCTTGATTTTTGCATTAAAAATTGATGCCACTTTAATAAAAGCAAATAATAATGGCAGTACAAAATAGTTATATAATATTCTCCAAATTCTATTCATTTTTTTTAATCAGCGTTTTAATTTTTTCATAAATCATTTCAGGTTTAATTTCTCTCATACAATCAAAATGTCCTTTCGGGCATTTATCTTTTCCAACATGGCTGCAAGGTCTGCAGGATAAATTTTGAATTTCTGCAATAGTATTTTCAACATTATACGGTGCAAAACCAAATTCACGAACCGACGATCCAAATATAGCAACAATTGGAATCTTAATGGACGATGCAACATGCATTAAAGCAGAATCATTTGTAACTATGAGTTGACAATTTGCCATTTTTTCGGCAGTTAGAATTAGATCATTTTCGGTTGAACAGTTCACAGAATTTTTAATTTTTGAATTTAGGTTTGCACATAATTCCCTTTCGAGATTTCCACCTAACAAGTAAATAACAAATCCTTCATCTGCGAGCATATTTCCGAGTTGAATAAAATATTCACTAAGCCAGCGTTTAGTAAAATGTTTTGCTCCGGGACAAAATCCTATCACATTGTTGGTTTGCGGCAAGCAATTAATTCTTCCTTTGTTATTGTAGATTTCCAACCCCTCTTCATCTAAAAATTCATCGCCAATTACTTTTGAATATAAAAGTGGGATACTTTTGATTTCACGAAATAAATTAATTTTTGTATTAACAAGTAAATATTTTTTAAGAGATGGCTTTTTGAATTTTAGTTTTTTCGCCTTTATTGACCTCAGCAGAAAGAATGTTCTTATATTACTTTGTAAGTCAATTATTAAATCATAATCACTTTTTAATATTTCACTTTGTGTTTTGCTTGGTTCGATAACATTGTATAACATAATCTTATTGATATTTGGGTTGAAATTGTAAACATCGGAAAATTGTGGTTTCAATAAAAAATCAATTTTAACTTGCGGATATTTATTTTTAATTGATCGGACAATTGGCGTTGTGAGTAAAATATCCCCCAGAGAACTCAATCTTATAATTAATACTTTTTCGATTTTTTCAAAACTTATCATGAATTTCCTATAAACTCCTGTAAAAATAATCATTAAAGAGACGCATAACAATTTGGAGTAGTATAAGTTACTTTTTATTTTTGTGTAGGAAAAAAAAAGGAATAGTATGACAACATTACCACCGCCTAATATGAAACAGGCAAACCCGAATTCAGTTGAGAAAAAAGTTTATGATGTAGTTGAAAAGTATAAAGATAATATACCGGTAACAAACGACCGATACCGTCTTGCCTACAATCTGGTTAAATATTTGCAAGGTGAAGCTGATATTCCTGAAATTTTAGTCAAGTCAACAAAAATCGAACTGATAAATATTTCGGGTGTAGAACTTGCAATTAAATTGAATGTGGATTTAGAAAAAATTAAAAGCAACTGATAAGTTGCTTTTAATTTTCTTTCAAATATTCTTCAATTTTGTTTACTGCTTCAATACTACCAATATAAATTGAATTTCTTTGGTGCAAAGAAGTTCCTTTGATTTCAAGTATTCGTTTTCCCTTGTTATCAATTGCTCTTCCTCCGGCTTGTTCAACAATAAATGCCATTGGGTTACACTCGTACATCAATCGTAATTTTCCGTTGGGATTTTTTTTGTCTTCGGGATAAATAAAAATTCCACCATAAATTAAATTACGGTGAATATCGGCAACCATCGATCCAATATATCTTAAAGAATATGGCTCACGTCCTCTATTATCAGCATCCTGAATATATTTAATATATTTTTTTAATCCATCATGCCAATATTTATAATTGCCTTCATTGATGCTGTATATTTTTGCTTTTGTCGGCATCATTAAATTATCACGCACAAGAATAAATTCCCCAAATGATGGATCCAAAGTAAACATGTGAACCCCTTCTCCCGCAGTATAAACAAACACTGTGCTTGAGCCATATAAAATATATCCGGCGGCAACTTGTTTATATCCTTCTTGCAAACAATCTTCAAGTGTACCGGGTAAACCTGACGGCGATTGTCTTTTATAAATCGAAAATATTGTACCTATACTTACATTAACATCAATATTTGAAGAACCGTCCAGCGGATCAAAAATCAACACATACTTACCAATTTTATGTTTAGGCGGAATATGAATAATATCTTCTTCCTCTTCAGAAGCCATTACACAGAGATGACCGCCGTGATCCATTGCTTTTTTGGTCATATCATGGGCAAACACATCAAGCTTTTTCACTTGTTCACCGTGAATATTTTGCTCGCCTGTAAATCCAATGATATCATTAAGTCCGGCTTTATTGACTTCTAAAGAAATAACTTTTGCAGCCAAAGATAAATCCGAAAGCAAAGCTGATAATTCTCCAGTGGCTTCTGGATGTCTTCTTTCGCCTTCTAAAATATGCCTGCTTAATGTCATGAACCGTGTTGCCATATTTCCCTCATTTAATTTTATTTAATTCTTGTTCTTTATATTGTAATTGATACAATTTATAATATATTCCTCTTTGTGCAAGCAGTTGTTGATGATTTCCGCTTTCTTTCAATTCACCTTTATGCATAACTAAAATTTTATCCGCATTCTGAATAGTCGATAATCTATGTGCAATCACTATTGATGTTCTGCCAACCAAAAGTTTTTCAATTGCATTCTGAATCAGCTTCTCTGTTTCAGTATCCACACTTGAAGTTGCTTCATCAAGAATCAGAATTTGAGGATTATACGCTAATGCTCTGGCAAATGAGATTAATTGTCTTTGCCCAACACTAAGTGTTGCACCCTTTTCTTTCACTTCTTCATTATACTTATTTGGTAAAGATTCAATAAACTTATCAGCGCCTACAGTTTTTGATGCCTCAATTATTTTCTGATCCGAGATATCCGAATTCCCTAAACTTATATTCGATTTAATTGTTCCACTGAAGAGAAACACATCTTGGAGGACAATTGAAATGTATTTTCGGAGTATTTTTTTATCAAGCTCTTTTATGTCAATTCCATCAAGGGTAATAACACCTTTTTGAATATCGTAAAATCGGGTGAGTATATTGATAAGGCTTGTTTTTCCGGCTCCGGTTGCTCCTACGATTGCAATCGTCTCTCCAGGATTGATAGCAAATGAAACATCCTTCAAAATAAATTCATTTTCATTGTAGGCAAACCAAACATTTTTAAATTCAATTTTCCCATTAACCTTATTTACATATTTAGGATCAACAGGATTAGGTATAATAGTTTTATCATCAAGAAGTTTGAAAATTCTTTCTGAAGCAGCCATTGCACCTTGCAAAATATTATATTTCTCGGAAAGATCCCGAACCGGTCTCCAAAACATTTCCACATATTGAATGAACGCGAATAAAATTCCTATCGTGAGATGATTTTGTATTACCTTTCCACCTCCGTACCAAATAATTGATCCAACTGCTATTGCATTCAATAACTCGACAAATGGGTAAAAGATTGCGTAATAAAAAATAGACCGAATATTTGCGTTTTTATGATCAGAATTAATTTTGCTGAATTTTTTCAGTTCATTTTTTTCTTTAGCAAAAATCTGAACTACACTCATCCCAACAATATGTTCCTGCATATAAGAATTTAATCTTGATAAATATTTTCTTACATCCCTGTATGTTTCCCTGACTTTCTTCCGGAAAACAAACGTGGCAAAAAACAAGACCGGCATCACCGCCAATGTAACTAAGGACAATTCGACTGACATTGAGAACATAAATATTAAAATCCAAATCAACACAAATAAGTCGCTGAAGATTTCTACAAGTCCCGACGAAAACATTTCATTTAGTGCATCAACATCATTTGTTACACGAGTAACAATTTTTCCAACCGGAGTTTTATCAAAAAAACGTAGTGCAAGTTTTTGTATATGTGAAAATATTTGAATTCTTAGGTCATAAATAATTTTCTGTCCTACTAATTCGGTAAAGTAAGTAAGAAAATACTGAATAGAAGATTGAAATATCAATACTCCAAGCAAAGAGGCACATATAATAAGCAGCCCATGATAATCTTTATTTACTATATGTGTATCAATAGCAATTTTTGTAAGATATGGACGTAAAGGTCCGAGAGAGGCAACAAGAATATTTAAAAATATAGCAATGAAGACATATTTTTTATAAGGTTTGACATAAACAAGAAGACGTTTCATCAAATGCGAATCATACGACTTTCCTAAAACTTCTTCATCCTTTTCTTCAGCCATTTATCAACTCAGTTCCGATAATTCTTGTTCAAGTAATTGTTTATAATATAAATCCGAATAAATTCCACCGGCTTCCAACAATTCATTATGGTTACCACTCTCTGCAATTTTGCCGTTTTCCAAAACATATATTTTATCACAATCTTTAACAGTTGAAATCCTGTGACTAATAATAATGCTTGTCCGGTCTTTCATAAACATTTTCAGTTCATTTAAAATTTCTTCTTCTGTATGAGTATCAACGGCAGAAAAAGAATCATCGAGTATCAATATTTTTGGATTAATAGCTAACGCGCGTGCAAGAGAGGATCTCTGCTTTTGCCCGCCACTTAATGTGATTCCCCTTTCTCCTAATATTGTCTGATATTGTTTAGGGAAGCTGTCGACATCCTTGTGAATCCCGGATATTTTACTGACATTTTCCAATAATTCTTTATCAGAATCTTCCATTCCATAAAAAATATTATTTTCAAGAGTATCAGAAAAAAGAAAATTTTCTTGAGGAACAAATCCAATATTTTTTCGTAATATGTTCAATGGAAACGAACGGACATCTTTTCCATCAATCATAACTCTTCCTGCAGTGACGTCATACATTCTTGCAATTAAATTAATTAAAGAAGTCTTCCCTACTCCAGTATTACCAATAATTGCAACCGTCTCGCCTTTTTCAATTTTAATATTGATATCGTTTAAAATCAGCGGAGAATTTTCGTTATAACTGAAAGAAACATTTTCAAAAACAATTTCACCGCTAATTGAATTGATGGATTGATCAGTAATTTCAGATTCCTCAATTTCATAAGGCTCATTAAAAATCTTTAAAAGTCTTTTCATGCTTGAATCTGCTTGCTGAATCATATTTGCAACCCAGCCGAAGGCAATCATCGGCCAAATAAGCATCATCAAGTAAGCAAAGAATGCTACTATCGTTCCTAACGAAATCTGATTCTCAATTATCATTTTACCGCCTATCCATAAAACAATGACTGACGATAATCCTGAAATCATAAAAAACACAGGCTGGAATAGCGAACGTATTTTAACTAAAGCCATATTCCGGTTTAAGTATTCTTGGCTCTCTTTTGTAAATTCAGAAATTTCAAATTCTTCCCGAAAATAGGACTTAATCACACGGATACCACTAAAATTTTCTTGTGCTTTTGTGGTCAGATCTGAAAATTTCTCTTGAATTTTGGTATATCTTGTATGAACCTTTTTCATAACGAAATAAACCGCAAAACTTAGAATTGGAAGCGGAAGCAAAGCATAAATTGTCAGCGGGACACTCATCCATAACATCATCGGAAGTATCAGTAAAAACCGCAATCCGGTATCAGTTGAATACATTATAGAAGGCCCGACAAACATTCTTACAGCACTAATATCACTTGTAGCGTGAGCCATGATATTTCCAGTTGAATTATTCTGGAAAAACCTTAAAGGAAGTTTTTGTATATGTGCCCAGAAATCCTGGCGCAAATCAAACTCAATTTCACGTGAAGCCAAAATGATTGTCTGCCTGATTAGAAATCGGAAGACTCCGGCAACTAATGCAGTGGCAACAATCAGCAAAACATTTTTGATTATTAAATTTATATCGAGATGATTTTGCAATTCGTTAATACTATCTTTTAATAACAACGGAATATAAATCTGACCAATATTTGAAAATAAAATAAAAATAAAACCAAGAATAAACTTGGTTTTATATCGGAAAAAATACTTTTTAAGATGAGCCAAATTTTTTAACAAAAAAAACCTATCCCTTTAAATCTTTCACTTTAATAATAATAATCAAAAATCTTTCGATAAAGTTCAATTCGAATTTATATTTATTCAGCCACAATTAGTCTAATATTTCAAAACCAGTATATTTTTGGAGAACTTTCGGTACGATAACTTTTCCTTCGGGCGTCTGATAATTTTCTAACAAGGAAACCATTAGTCTGCTTGTGGCAAGTCCACTTCCATTTAGTGTGTGAACAAATTCCGTCTTTTTATTAGCTTCTCTTTTAAAACGAATGTTTGCTCGTCTTGCTTGAAAAGATTCAAAGTTACTGCACGATGAAGCCTCCAGCCATTTATTTTCAGCCGGTGACCATGTTTCAATATCATAACATTTGGCTGCAGAAAAACTTAAATCTCCCGTACAAAGCATTAATATCCGGTAAGGAATTTTTAATGCCTGCAAAATATCCTCGGCATCTTTTACCATCAGTTCAAGCTCTTCGTAAGAATTTTCCGGAAACGAAAATTTTACCATTTCTACTTTATTAAACTGATGCACTCTTAAAAATCCTTTTGAATCCTTACCGTAACTTCCGGCTTCTCTTCTAAAGCAGGGCGAATATCCCACATATTTTATTGGCAAATCTTTTTCTGATAAAATTTCTTCACGATGAATATTTGTAATTGGCACTTCAGCAGTTGGAATCGGGTACAACCCGTCTTTTTCAATGAAATACATATCTTCTTCCATTTTTGGAATTTGCCCGGTTCCCTTCATTGAATCACGATTGACAAGAACAGGAGGCATAATCTCGGTATAATTATGTTTCTGCAAATGAACATCAAGCATAAAATTTATCAAAGCTCTTTCAAGAGTTGCACCTTTTGCTGTATAAAGCGGAAACCCTGAACCGGCAATTTTTGTCCCTCTTTCAAAATCAAGCAATTTCAATTTCTTTCCTAATTCAACATGATCAAGAACTTTAAAATCATTATCAAAAGAAAATCCTTCCGGAAGCCATCTTCTTACTTCAACATTTTCTTCGGCAGATTTACCAACAGGAACGCTTTCATGTGCAATATTCGGAGTGCTTCGAAGAATGTTTTCAATATTATCTTCCACTTCCTTTAGACTTCCGTCAAGTTGAGAGATTTCATCACCAACCTGTTTCATCTCCGCAAAAATATTTGATGTATCCTTTCCCGCTTTTTTCAATTTTGGAATTTCAGCAGAAACCTTATTTTTCTTTGCTTTTAATTCTTCAGTCTTTGCAATCAAAGTACGTCTTTTTTCATATAGATTAATGATTTCATCGACAATATCTTGGCTGTTTTTATTAATCAATCCTTGTCTTACCAATTCCGGATTTTCTCTTATAAATTTCACATCTAACATTATTTCTCCATCAAAATTTATTTTACCACAATATTAAAAATTTTATTTTTTACAAAAATCTCTTTAACAATTGTCTTGCCTTCTATCCATTTGGAAACGTGATCATCTTTATGAGAAATATCTTTAACAAATATTTCATCACTATTAAACGGGACGCGAATTGTAGCCCGCAATTTTCCGTTTACCTGCACGGCAATATTCACTTCATCCACAGTAAGTGCTGATTTATCGGCACTGAACCAGATTTTGCTTTCAAAAATCGATTGGTCCTTGCCAAGCATCTCCCAGCATTCTTCTGCAAAATGGGGCGCAAGCGGTGCAAGTAAAATGGCAAATCTTTCTAACACAAAAGTCTGAAAATCTTTTCTGCACTCATCAAGATTTTTTATTTCATTTAATAATTCCATTAATGCAGCAACTGCAGTATTGAATCTGAAATTATCAATTTCAACCGAAACTTTTTCAATAGTTTGATTTGTTTTCCGATAAATATTTTTCTCAGATGCATTAAATTCCGATAGATTATATTTTTCAAAAGAAGGATATTCTTTGCACAAATTTTTATGAGCTTCAAAAATAGAATATAGTCTTTGAACAAATCTATCAACGCCGACAATTCCTTTATCGCCCCAATCTCCTCCGGTTTCATAAGGTCCCATAAACATCAAGTACATTCTGAAAACATCTGCACCATAAGTTTCGAGGAAATAATTTGGATCGACTACATTCCCCTTTGACTTAGACATTTTGGCACCTTGATTTGTAATTGTTCCCTGATGAATCAGCTTGGCGAATGGCTCATCGCTATTTACAAGCCCAATATCACGCAAAAATTTATGGATAAACCTCGCATATAATAAGTGCATAACAGCATGTTCAGCACCTCCAACATAAGTATCAACCGGAGTCCATTTATCTGCTAATTGTTTATCGAACATTCCGTCTTTAAACTTTGGATTTAAGTAACGCAGATAATACCATGATGAATCAACAAACGTATCCATCGTATCAACATCACGATGAGCAGGGCCACCGCATTTTGGGCAAACTGTATGTAAAAACTCTTCAGAACTCGCAAGCGGCGAGCCGCCATCTGGTTTGAAATTTACGTTATATGGTAATACTATAGGTAATTCTGATTCTGGAACAGGGACTTCACCACATTTTTCACAATGAACAATCGGAATCGGAGTTCCCCAATATCTTTGTCTTGAAATCAACCAATCTCTCAAACGATAATTTACTGTTCTTTTTCCAATATTCTGTTTTTCCAGATCTTCAGAAATTTTTTGAATACCAAAATCGGATTTAAGCCCGTTATATTTACCCGAATTGATCATCACACCAACATCTGTAAAAGCTTTTTCTAACTCCTTGCATTCTTCTGTATCGGGTTCGAGTATTACTTTTTTAATCGGCAGATTAAATTTTTTGGCAAATTCAAAATCTCGTTCATCATGAGCAGGTACAGCCATTACATAGCCAGTTCCGTATGTTGCCAAAACATAATCTGCAATCCAAATCGGCACTCTTTCACCATTAACGGGATTGATTGCAAATGCACCTGTCGGAACTCCGGTTTTTTCTTTCACTGTTGATGTTCTGTCAACTTCGCTCAATGATTTTATTGAATCAATATATTTATTTACTTCTTCTTTGAATTCCAGTTTTGTAATTTTTTGAACTAATTCTTTTTCAGGTGCAAGTACGATATAAGTAACACCGAACAGAGTATCAGGACGAGTTGTAAACACTGTGATTTTTTCTTCGTGCCCTTCAATTTGAAAATCAACTTCGGTCCCTATGCTTTTACCAATCCAGTTGAACTGCATCGCTTTTGTTTTTTCAGGCCAATTAATTTTATTTAACCCGTCCAGTAGTTCATCTGCGTAATCAGTAATCTTAAAAAACCACTGCGTCAATGCTTTCTGAATTACGGTTGTGCCACATCTTTCACAACTTCCATCACCTAAAACTTGCTCGCGTGCAAGAACAGTTTTACAGGATGGGCACCAATTAACAGGAGCATTTTTTCGGTAAGCTAATCCTTTTTTATAAAGCTGCAAGAAAAGCCATTGATTCCACTTGTAATATTCGGGAACGCAAGTCATTAATTCAGCAGACCAATCATACATTCCGCCCATTCTTTTCAACATTTCTCTAATATCATTTATATTTTTTAACGTACTATCCTGCGGATGAACACCCGTTTTAATAGCATAATTTTCTGCCGGCAAGCCAAAAGCATCATAGCCGATAGGCTCAAAAACATTAAAACCGTTCAAACTTTTAAACCTTGCCCAAGTATCAGTAGGTGCATAATTATACCAGTGACCTATATGCATCTTTGCCGCAGATGGATAAATAAACATTACAAGGCAATAAATTTTCTTCTCATCATCAGAAAGATTTGTTTTATAAACATGTTTTTCTTCCCAAATTTTTTGCCATTTGCTTTCAATTTCACCAAACGGATATTTCATATTCTCCCTTATTGCGTAAACATTAAATAAACAGGGTCAAACTTATCAAAAAAGGCGGGGCTTTTCAAGAAGACTTAATATTTGATAAGAATCAAAGGTCTTTTTTGTAATGTTCCTTAAATCTTTTCAGGGATTTTTATATTTTTAATTAACAAAAAAAAGAAAATAGGGATATGAAATACTTCGACTCAAAATACTTCCATTACAAAGATTCTGAACTCTACTGCGAGAATGTTCCGGTAAAAAAAATTGTTGATATTTACGGCACTCCTGCATATATCTACAGCAAAAATTTTTTCAAAGACAGATTTTTAGAATTTGATGATGCTTTCAAAAAAGTTAAACATAAAATCTTCTTTGCATCAAAATCGAACTTTAATCTGAACGTAATAAAAATATTTTCAGATTTAGGTGCAGGTATAGATGTAAACTCGTCCGGAGAACTTTACAGAGCATTGAAAGCGGGAGTGAATCCGAAAAACATTTTACTTACCGGAGTAGGAAAAACCAAAGATGAAATAATTCTTGGGCTAGAAAACAATGTGCTTTTGATTAAAGCTGAATCACTTCAAGAAGTTATTTTGATTAATAAACTTGCATCAAAGCTGGGCAAGAAAGCAGATGTGGCATTGAGAGTAAATCCGGATGTTGATGCAAAGACACATCCATATATTTCAACCGGATTAGCAGAGAATAAATTTGGAATCGATTCCTCTTCAGCACTTGATATTTTCATTGAATGTTCAAAATTGCCTAATATTAATATGTGCGGAATCGACATGCATATAGGTTCACAAATCACAACTGTTGAACCTTTTGTCGAAGCTGTAATTAAAATGAGCGAGTTGACAAAGAAAATCATTTCAGCCGGAATTAATATTAAACATTTTGATATTGGCGGTGGAATGGGAGTTATTTATAATGATGAAAAACCATTCACACCTAAAGAACTCGCCGATGTTTTAGTTCTGATTTTTATGGGTAT